>WNFM01326672.1_pt1 | contig 123302 bp, 114 predicted proteins | sample 5400271 | NCBI WGS metagenome assembly WNFM01 (sample SAMN13153352, study PRJNA577476) | soil metagenome | isolation source: 60 cm saprolite on Douglas fir-dominated hillslope | place: USA:California | collected 2013-09-17
CACAATTCCTTTTATGTCCATTGGCTCTGTCAAAATTCCAGCATTTCCAACAACTTCCGGAATTGACCCAGCATTTGACCCAATTACCGCACACCCATTGCTCATTGCTTCTAGAAAAGTGAGTCCAAATCCTTCATCGATGCTTGGTGATACAAATGCAACTGCGCTTTTATAGAGTCTTTGAAGTACTTCTTCACTCACAAATCCTAAAAAATGAATATTGTCTTTTACTTTTTTTGATAATGTTTGTAGAGTTGTGGAAATTTCTGTATCCAACCACATATCACTTCCAACAAGAAAAAGATTATATTGCTTATTAGTATTCTTTTGAAAATAAGCAAAAGCTTTTATAAGGGTAGGAATATTTTTTGTCTTTTTAAATGCTCCAACAAAAAGAAAGTAAGGATATTTTGAAGGATATTTATCATCCTGAAGGTCGCGCCGATGGGAAGGTGGGACCTTATAAACGTCTACTCCTGGATAAATTACCCTAATTTTCTCTTGTGGGACTTCATATATTTGCATTAGATCGCGTTTTGTGGCCTCCGACACTGCAACTATTCTGCCTGCATCTTTCGCAAGTTGTCTGCTTTGCTGCCATTGCTTGCTAGGAGTTGAATATTCATACAGAATTGGATATTTCTCAAATGAAATATCGTGAAAAAGTCCTATTGTATAATATTTTGGAGAAAAGAAATATCTTTTTGGGTTTGCTTGGCTAAGAGCAAGGAATATATCTGGATTGTCTTTTGCAATTTGCCATGGCAACCATATTTGCAACCATCCTCTTGCAGGCTTTACCACAATATTTTTCATTCTTTTGTCAAAAAGCTTAAGCAATTCTTTTTCAATTGGATGAAAACTATAGAGCAGATAGATATTTTTTGTATCTATCTTTCCAAGTTGGTTGAGGAGATTTTTTGCGTCCTGATACACTCCAAGCTTTAGCTTCTCATCTATAATTCCAAGACACCCGGCATCCACAGCAATTATCATTTATCAGCCTCCACTAAAATTTTGGGATTTCTTCCCTTTTTTCTCAAAAAATAGTCCCGAATTCCCAGTAATTCCCATTTATTATTTCTCGCTTGGTACAAAGTTCTTGGTATGCGAATAAGCTCTCTTAACTTTATTGCTGTGGGAGCATGTCTCTCAATAAATAGCAAATGACTCCTTGCAATATAATAATTCATTGCTGCGGAATTTTTCCCAACTGTCTCAGATGCGAAATGAGTTATTTTTGCCTTTGGATTGATAACCAGTCGAAATCCAAATTTTTTTGCTCTCTCTTCAAAATCAACTTCGTCATAATAAAGAAAATAATCAGTCTCAAAATAGCCAACTTTTTCAAAGACTTCTCTCTTTATCAAGATCACCGTCCCTGGCACAAAATCAACTATATATGATTGTGATTCTTTGACTTTTCTTTTATATTTCCTGTCCATGGTAAAATCTGATGCCTCCTGTACCATTCCAGCTGAGTATCTTTTTCTGTCAATGACGCCTGCCGATCCCCACACTTTCCCTTTTTCATCATAAATAACTCCTCCAACAATATCCCCTTTATTTTCTTCAGCTGTTTTTAATAATTCTTTTATAGCATTGGGGTGAAGTTGGATGTCGGGATTCAGGATAAGGAAATATGAATATTTGCGTAATTGCTTTTTAACAACTCCATTTATCGCCCCTGCGTAACCAATATTGTCATTGGTATTATCTCTCACAAAAATATCTTTTTTCGCAACTCCCTGCTTTACAATTTCATGTATCAATCTCTCAACCTTAGCTTTTGGGAATTTATAAGTAACAATAATAACAGCTAATTTTTTCATAAATTACTTTGCTGAACAAACAACTATATATTGTACTGCAAGTAGGGTTGGAAAAAGTTTTGTAATATAAAATTGAATAATTTTTGGTACATGTCTCAAAAATCTTCCCATCTTCGGAATTGTTCCGAAATCTGCAGAATAATCTAGCAATTCAACCCCGTATCTATGCTTCTTTAATAGTTCTAAAAGCGTCTGTCTTGTATAAAAATGCACATGAGTTCGATCAAGAATACCTGTTTGCGTGTAATTAAATTGACCCTTAAAAAGTCCTAAGCGGACAGAAATATGGGCAATATTAGGAGTAGAGATAATTAATCTCCCATTCTTTGATAAGTATTTCTTTAATGCATCAATGATTGGATCAATTTCTGAAATGTGTTCTATAACATCTAACAATAGAATATAGTCAAAAAAATGTTTTTTTAGATTTAATTTGTCAATGTCTTTAACATCATTGATAAAGATGTCTTCCAAGTATTTTCTTGCCTTATTTGCAGCTATGGGATTCATTTCAATTCCCCATACCATACAATTCTTTTTTTGTAATTCTTTTGCAAAATATCCAGTTGCGCATCCAATATCCAATACCCTTGAGTCAGGCGCAATTTGAGATAAAACTAATAAATGGCTCTCATATGGTCTGCTGTTAAAAGTAATGTATTTAAGTTTTGTTGACGAGACTTTCATCTTATGTTAGGATTAGACCACATTTAACATGGCTATTCAAGTAACAAAAATAAAAGAAGAATTTGTAGACGAGCGTGGTTTTATAAGTAGGATTATCGACCAGGACAAATATAAAATCCGAAGCATCCTTTATATTAAGCGCAAAAAAGGCTCAACAGGAGCCAACCATTTTCACAAAAAAGATGCACATTATATTTTTGTCTTATCAGGAAAAGTGAGATATGGAGAGAAAGATATGTCAAAGAAAAATTCCAAAGTAGAATATGTTGCTCTTGAGCCATGGGATTTGGTATTAAGTAAACCAATGATTGCGCACACAACAGATTTTTTAGAAGATTCAGTCATTCTCGCATTCACAACAGAAAATAGAAATCAAGCTCATTATGAAGAAGATACGATACGATTAAAACTTGAATAACAACTCCATGCAAAAGAAAAGTTTAACTTTTGCGCTTGTCGGTAGCGGCAAATGGGCAAAAAACTATATAACGACATTCAATACATTATCAACTTGCAAACTTAAGTATATAAGTAGTCCACATATATTTGATAAAAAGAGTCTTCCAAAATCTTTAATAAGAATAAGTAATTATACATCGTTAACAAAATATTCAAATATAGATGGCGTAATTATCGCAACATCGCCGGATACCCATAAAGAGGTTGCATCATTTTTTATGAAAAGCGACTATCCCGTACTTTTAGAAAAACCAATTACAACAAATTATAATGATGCGTTAATATTAGAAAAAATACATGATAATAAAAAACAAATCTTTCTCGCCGGACACATTTACTGCTACAATCCCTTTTTTCAAGCATTTCAAAAATCATTACATTCACTTGGAAAGATTTCCGTAATAGAGTTTTCCAGTGGTAAAAGACCAACTAAATCTATGAATGAGTCTCCGCTTTGGGAATGGGCTCCTCATGATATAAGCATGGCACTCACACTGACCAAAAGAATGCCTCAAGCAGTATCTGCAGAAAAGATAGATAAAGGAAGAGGAGTACGTATTGTCCTTACATATAATAAAGGCTTATTCATAACTATAACTACCGGATGGATATTTACAAGAAAAACAAGAAACATTACTGCCGTGGGAGAAAAAAGGAAATTACAATGCAACTTTTATGAAAAAGGTAAAGACAAAATAACTCAGCATGCATTACCGCTAGAATATGAGATACTTGCATTTGCTCATGCAATCCGTAGCAATAAGCAACCTATTACCAATATGCATCATGCGATACGTGTTAGTAAAATCCTAGACGCTGCAGAAAGATCAATTCTATCTCAGAGGAAAAAAGTATCTATATGATTTACGATTGTTTTTTATTTAATAACGAGTTAGAAATCTTAGATATCCGTCTTCACGAGCTCGATAGTGTTGTTGATAAATTTGTATTAGTAGAGTCAACTGTCACCCATTCAGGCAAACCAAAAGAGCTCTTTTTTAAAAAAAATAAGGATTTATTTAAAATATATAAGAATAAAATTCTACACATTATTATTAAAGATACTCCTAAGGTTACACTCCCCTGGATAATTAACGACTATCAATTCTCGCAATTGAAAAGAGGACTTATAAAATGCACCCCTAATGACATAATCATATTTGGTGATGTTGATGAAATTCCAAAAGCAGAAAAAATCCTTGAATGGAAAAACAAGCCAGGACAATTAAAGGTCTTCAAGCAAGTGCTTTCATATTATTACCTAAATTATATTGACAAAGATGAAGAGTGGTATGGTACTCGGATGACCCTATTTCGACATATACAGTCATACCCAACTATGTGGATTGCTAAATATTCCATTCCTGATATAAAAATTCAGAATGGAGGCTGGCATTTTTCATACATAGGCGGCGTAAAAAGAATCCAACATAAACTTGATGCAATGACTCACCAAGAAATCAATGTTGACAAATATAATAGTAAAGAACATATTTTAAAAGAGATTGCACGCGGTCAATATTTCGCGGGGACAGGAAGAAAACTTACAATTTCATCATCAGAAACATTACCACAATACATTAATGAAAATCTAGATCACTTTACTTCCTTATTAGTACCAAAAACTAGTTTTTTGCAAAAAATTTTGCAGGTATATTTTCCTTATCTTACACTTAAAAAGACAGTTGTGTTATTGACACGAAAATCCAGGATAAAATTAGGCAAGCTTCGTCGTAAAATACAATATGGTATACTCTCACAGTAAATCGTATGAAAAGATTAAAAATATGTCGATGTTGTCACTCAAAAGATTTACTGCTTTATCTCAATCTTGGCAAACAACCGCTCGCAAATAGCTATCACAAAAATGAAAAACTCTATACGTATCCGCTTGAAGTAATGTTTTGTAGAAATTGCTACCACAATCAGCTTTCAGTTGTTGTCAATCCAGATGAAATGTATAAAAATTATTTATATGTCACTGGCACAACTGATACTTTTCAGCGACATTGCGAAGACCTTGCAAAAGATGCCATGAATAGATTTCCAAAGAATAAGTTATCAGTCCTAGATATCGCTTGTAACGATGGGACACTTCTTGCGTATTTTAGAAGTCTTGGATGTGAAGTATATGGCGTCGATCCTGCAGAAAATCTTCGTCCAATTACAAAAGAGCTCGGCATTCCTGTGGAAGTCGATTATTGGACACCTAAAATAGCAAAAAAGATACAGAAAAAATTTTACATAATTACCGGTACAAATGTCTTTGCACATGTTAACAATGTTGATGAATTTTTAACAGGAGTGAAAATTGCTTTAAAAGCTAATGGTATTCTTATTCTTGAATTTCCGTACGCAAATAAGATGGTTAAATATAATGAATTTGATACAGTCTATCACGAACACCTTTCATATTTTCTTGTCAATTCATTCAAGACACTTATGGAAAGAAATGAATTTTACATTGTCGACATTTTACAGACACCAATTCATGGTGGGAGTATTCGATTTTTTGTAAAAAAGGGCGACAAAGAGCATTCAGAAAAAGTTGCGAAGCTTATTCAAGAAGAAACAAATCTTGGTCTACATAAGGAGTCAACATATCTTGCATTTGCAAAAAGAGTAAATCAAAATAAAATTGTCCTAAGACAACTTTTATCTACGCTTCGTAAAAACAAGATAAAAATTATCGGGTATGGAGCCTCTGCAAAAGGAAATACAATGCTCAATTATTTTAAAATCAATCTTTCTTACATTGTTGATGACAATCCACTTAAGTGGGAGTATCTTACACCTGGTAGAAACATTCCTATTATGAATCCCAACGTTATTCGTGATGACCCATCAAATCTTGCAGTTATTGTCTTGTCGTGGAACTTTGCTAATGAAATTGTAAAAAAAATTGTCACTATTCGCGGGAATAAGAATGATAGCATTATATTATATGTCCCTACGGTCAAAAAAATATCTATTAAATCCAATCAAAAATTCACAATTTCTGGATAAAGATTCCCATTACAAAGTACTATGATAACCAAACGTGCCAAATGTTATTACTGTAACTCTATAAAAACAACATTATATTTGAAGGTAAATAGTACTTACAGCATGTATCGTTGCTATACATGCGCGCTAATTTTTACCTCTCCTCAACCAAAATCAGTAAAAAATGTGAATGAAGAAAAATATGACTCAAAAGAAGAAATGGAAAGCCGTGTAGTAATATATAACAAGGAATATAAGCGTGTTAGCAACTATATTAAAGATATACAGAAATATAAAAAATCAGGAAAGCTACTTGATGTAGGTTGTAGCTATGGCATCTTAGTCAAGGCAGCAAAAGATGCTGGGTATGATGCGTGGGGAATTGATTCAGCAAAGCACGCTGCAGCGTATGGAAAAAATGTTCTTCGTGTAAATATCATTACAGGTACATTGAAAAGCGCAAAGATAAAACAAAATTCTTTTGATATTGTTACGTTATATGGTATTCTTGAACACGTACCAAGTATTAAGAATTTCCTGGCTGATGTGAGAAGAATTTTAAAACCTGGTGGTTTGCTTGTTGTACAAGTTCCAAATATCGATAGTTATGCATTTCATGTCTTGAGATTAAATTGGAATTGGCTGTTGGTACCTAATCATCTTTGGCATTTCACAATCTATTCTGCAACAAAAATTCTCCAGATTGCTGGATTTAGAGTTATTACTAGTACTTCAGAAGATAATGTGTATGATTTCGCATCGAATTATAAATCAACAATTTATTTCCCAATTCTTGGATCGGAAGTCCTATTTAAAGGACTAAGAAAAATAATTTATTTTTTGACTTACACAATCATTTTTATCGGAACCATTATGTGGAGTAAATTTTATAGGGGTGGCAACCTCTTTATCTATGCTACAAAAAACAAAAAATAATCAACTTATACCTATTTATGGTATTGACTTATCATGTAGGTCTTATGTTACTATATATAGTAACTTATTAAGCAGTAAGTCTATATGAAAAAATATATTTTAGTCTTTTTCTTTGCTCTTCTTCTTTTTCTAAGTAACACTTCTGCAAGCCATGCTTCAGTTATTTTTCAGGATTCTTTCCAAGGAGGAATTAATAATAGTAGTTGGATAGTCGAAAGTAATGACCCAAATCACCCTGAATTTGGTAATCATTTTACAACCTCGGCTTTTGGCATTAAGGACATTGCGACTTCTGGAAATCATAGTTCATTGGTTACAACAACAAATTCGTACTTATCAAATAATGAAATAAAAATAGATGTAAAAATTAATTCTTCTCCTTCTGGCATGAACATTATGTGTAGGTATGACAACTTATCATGGACTTCAGTTTTTGGTGCACAATTTTACCCAGATGGAACAGGTAATACGCTTGATACATTTGGATCATCTGATCATACTCCTTACAATTGGGATAATTCAGCTGGCATTCATCATTTCGATGTAATTTGTAATGGATCCAATCTTAAAATCTTAGAAGATGGCAATTTTATATATGATGACCTTTCGCATACTTACGCCAATGACACGACGTCTTTACATGGTGAAATTTCTTTTGGTGAACAATCAGGTTTTAATCCAGGTGACAGTGAATTCGCCAATTTCCAAATGTGTGACATGAATGGTTGTACCACTCCAACACCAACACCTACTCCAGCACCTGATACCATCGTTGTATCCCCTTCAACCTCAACAGTAAATGTCGGTACTCCATTCAATACAACAATTGTCGTAAGCGGTGGACATGCTTTTAATGCTGCTCAAGCTCATGTTGTTACCTCATCAAATCTCACAATTACAGGAATTCATGCAGCCCCCTCACCACAATGTAATCTCCAATATACTCAAACACCAACAATTAACGATCCATCATTTGCTGGAGCAATCTATGGTTCTTCATCAACAAATTGTAACGTATACACTCTAACGCTCACACCAAATGCAGCGGGATCTGGGACAATTACACTCACCAATGGCGCCATTAAAGCATTTGCAGATAGCTCCGAAATACTCTCAGGAGTAACCAATGGTTCCTTTACAATTAACGCAGCAACTCCAACACCTACGCCTGTTGGTGCATCGACTCTGACGCTTGATGACTCTATCCAAGGGACTGGACAAAATCAATGGAATTATGTAGGTAGTAATTGGGGACATTGCACAAATTGTAATGATACCGCAACCTTCTACAATGCCTCTATATCTTGGGATAAAACAACAGACGAATATGTAACCCTTCCGTTCACTGGGACACAAATTTTACTCTACGGGTTTACTGATCCAAGAGACGGTATCGGCGCTGTCTCTATAGATAACGGTACAGAAACCAATGTAGATTTCTATTCTGCAACTCGAACTGGCAATGTGCTTCTTTGGACAAGCCCATCACTTCCAAATACAGCACATACCCTCAAATTACGAGTCACAGGAACGCATGACAGTAATGCAACTGATACCTATATTGGCCCTGATAGAGCAGATATTATGCAGGGAGCAACAAATACCAGTGGTATTACTTTTAATACTTATCCACTTGATACCTACGCATCTATGTTTACGCTTTCTGGGGGAAAAGATGCGTCACTTACGAGCATCTTTGTAAACGGATCAGCAGCGAACTCAACCTATCCAACTGCTACCACATGGCAAAACCCTCTAACTCTTGCTCTTGGAATAAATACCTTCCACATTTATGGTACGGATAGCGCCAACAACCAAACTGCTACCCAAAGTATTCAAATCAACAAGCATATCTTAGGAGATATCAATGGTGATGGTGTTATTGATCTTACAGATGCTTCTCTCTTTGCAGTAGATTATGGAAAGACAAGTAACTTAACCTATCCACTTTCAGACATGAATGGCGATGGGCAAGTTGATCTTACTGACTTATCTATTCTTGCAAAATTGGAATCACAGTAATCCTCAAACTACATTATATCTAAATTCTCTAACATTTATTGAATTTTTGTTTTGAATAGTATAAGCTAGTGTTCAGTATAATATGGATAGATACAAAAGACTGCTTATTGTTTTCATAGGGAGTTTCTTTTTTTATTTCCTATTTTCTGCAAGAGTCGCAGTTGCAAATGAAGCTACAATAAATGTATCACCAAATAGTGGGAATTATGGAAAAGAATTTGATGTTTCAGTCATTATTAATGGCAACGGACAAGCTTTTAACGCTGCTCAGGCACTTGTGACACTTTCTCCCAATCTTTCTTTGCAAAATCTCAGCCTAGGTAACTGTAACTTCTCTTTTCTAACGACCCCAAGTGTCGCCAGTCCTTCATTTATTGGAATACTTTTGGGAAAGTCTACAAAGACTTGTACCCTCTATACAATGACACTTGCACCAACAGCAATTGGAAATGCAACGATCACCCTTTCTAATGGCAGTGTGAGAAGGTATGGAGACGCTGTCAACATTCTGTCTGGAATGCAAGGTGGGACATATACCCTTACAAGTGCGGTACCCAAATCCTCTCTTCTTACATTTCCTGCAATTACATTATCCAATGCAAATCTCTACTCGCTCCTACTTACAATCGAAACAAAAGATAATAGGTCTGTTGGGAATACATTAATTTCTTTAAAGTCTATTACAACGAAATCACCTTTACAAGGCAAAACAGACTCGGGTGGCCATATACAATTCACCAATCTCCAACCAGGTGTTTATGATGCAACTCTTAAAAACTATGAAGGAGACACGATCCTTAATGTGAATGGAAAAAATCATGTCTTGGTACTTGGGATGAAAGTGTCTCCTAAGGGGGATGGTATTCCATTCTTGCTTATTGGAATACTAATACTGGGTATTGTCATAGGAATTACTACACTAGTAGTTATTACGAAGAGAAAAACTTCAATTCCTACCTGATGTAATGATTTTCTTTTTATAAAAAATTGTTAAGATTATAAGAACAATAAAAGATATCGCAGAAATAATAAGTCCAATTCTAAATGTTTCAATCTCATATTGCATCCTTGAAAACAATTTTTCGTTTTTTATCGGAATTGCATCTTGATTCTCATAAAGGAAATAATTATTCTCTTTTCTCATTACAAAAGTTTCGTTCCAAGAATTCAATTGAATGATAGGATGGTCGCTCAAGACATATTTAACTCCTGTTGCATGTAACTTTTCTTGATTATTTAAATCGACCGTAACTCCTGTAATATTATTCTTGTCAGTCGATATATATTCGACAAAGTCTCTGGGTACGCTAGACGCATACCCATCAATCTGAAAATCTCCCGATAAAATATTTGTATCGGCTCTTTCTATTGCTAAATTTGCTTTTGCCTCTCTTAAGAAATAGTCAGGTCCTGGAATATTAGCTCGGCTTTGATGCAAATCCACAGGCAATGAAAGGATTCTATAATTTCCGCCATGATTTGATAGTACTGGCTTTTCTTGAAATATTTTTTCAGACGTTGTAAGCACAACTTTTGAATCGAAGTAAAGCAGTGCGCTAGCTGTTGCAATAATTATTAAGAATGCTTTGAGGGCTGTTGACAACTTAGACTTTAAAATAAAAATGAAAGTAACTATCGAGAATAGAAAAATAATTACATTTAATAACCAATTTTGGAAAATTATCTGAATTTTCAAAGGACTAAAGACAAATAATTTACTGGCTAAATGGATATGTGGACTTATTTTACGGAGCACTCCTGGCCAGAAAAGAGAGTTATTAAAAATAATATAACTAATTATTAATACCCCAACAATGACAGAGTAGGTACCAATCATTTTCCAGGATAACCAGATCGATTTGAAAGTAAATTTTTTCTTCTTAAGAATTTCAAATCCATATGCAGATACAATTGCTCCAAAAAATGAATAGAATATTAAAATTCTTTCAGGGTCCCGGAAAAATTTCCATCCTGGGATAAGCCAATAAAAAAGATGAAATATAGGAGTGTGATTGCCAAGTGCAACTAATAGACAAAAACCTATCATCGAAAGAAAAAGCTTTATCTCCTTGGTCTTTTTAAGTTGTATGCTCAAAAATAACAATAGTAAGGGAATTATGCCAATGTATCCCACAAGCATTTCTTGCTTTCCCCACCATGTCCCATCGACTAAATTGCCATAAAATGTAGGAAATAGAAATGTTACAAAATCAAATATTCCTAAAGATCCTGACGTTGCATATTGATAAGATACAACAGCTCGTGTGGACAATCTTGTCATTTCAATTGCAGGAATAAGCTGAATTGCTGAAAGGAATAATGGAGATAGTAAATAATACCCAACAACAAGTATTTTCTTCTTAAATGAATATTCTAGAAGAAAAAATAAATACAAAGAGACAAATAATATCGAATAATAAGTAATTTGTGGATGTCCTGAGACAATTTGTAATGCTTGAAAGAAAATAAGAATGTGAAGATAGAGCCACTTCTTCCTCTCAATAAATAGCCTTGCGAATAAAAATAAAAATGGAATATAGACAATAACATTTAAAATTGTAATATTATTGCTAAATCCAAATACTTCTCCACTAAATCCAACAATAATTGCACCAAATAAACTGGCTAAATATGACAATTTCATTTGTCGAAGTAAAAGAAAAGTTCCAATACAAATAAGAAATATATCTAATACTGCTTGTAATGTAAGCGCTTTCCAAACGTCGAAAATAAAATAGAGAAAATTAAGAGGATACAATGTACCAAGATTCATATCAGCAAAATACGGCTGGCCTAAAAAGATATAAGGATTCCATAATGGTAATCGACCATGTTGTATAGCATTTACCAAAATTACCTTCATCGGAGCATTGAGATAAAAATTGTCTCCAAAATAAAATACTTGAAAATGAAAAAAAACTTCAAAAAAAACACATATAGTCAAGACCATGAATGGAAATAAAAGAGTTAAATACTTTGACAAATATCTCATATTGACCGTCACATTGAATTAACTTTAGCACTTATGTACCATATAAACAATGAAAATCGTTTTTAAGTTATTAACTTCCACATATATTCTAATCGTTACACCCACAGCATTATTTTTTTTTGTTTTGGGGTGCTTATTTATTTATATAGGCATAAGAAGCTTTTAAGTAATAGACGGATAACAACCATTGTGCGATATAAACATACTATTGGAAACAATAGAACGTAGCAGTATAATGAACAGACACTGCCCCAAAGTAAAATGATAAAAATAAAGGCAGTATTAATAAATATTTTAGAGATATTTCCTCTTCCATTTAAGCTGTTAGTTTATTTTCTAGCATTGATAGGCGGCATTGCAGAAGCACTCTTCTTTCTTATTACAAGATTTATTGCTCGGTGGAACGACGTAATATTTATTGTTTTTTCAATTCTTATAATTGGATTAATTTTTTACTATTTTTTGCCACGAGAAAATTTATTATCGCGAAGTGATACGGTTCAGTTAGCAATATTTACAGCTACTTTCTTTACACTTTTTTATTCAACGCTGCTAAAAAACAATGCATACAAACTTAGAAATAAACCTATTTTAGGATTAGAGTTTTTCCGAGACGAAGATACTAACTATCACCAGACCATAATTGATGTAAATAATATTCTCAGTATACCTGCTTACTATATACGGTTTACTATTAAAAATAATGGTAAAACGGCATTGGAAAACGTAGAGGTTGTCGTGGAAAAAGTTGAGGGCAATAATTCAGGTAGACCATTTTTACCATTAAATTTGCATTGGGCCTTTGGTGAAGCTGGTTATGAGACGAGAATAAATATTCCTCAGGGATTATTTAGAACTATTGACGTTTTTCAAATAATGGAACCACAGGCAACAATAAATCTTGCACAACTACTTACTAATCAAAGTCTACCTAGTAATAGATATCAAGCCCTAAGTACTGGGTTTAGAACATGCACAATTGAGCCGACTTCTATGTCTGATATTTATCCTTATGGAGATTATTATTTCTTTATAAGTATCTCGTCGGGGAATGCGGAGCCAATATTTGCTAAGATAAGGGTTGAAAGTAATGGACAATGGGATATCCAAACAGCAATTATGAGGAATAACAACTTTCAGGTGTTTATTGATAAAGTGAGCGGTAATAAAGAACTAGTCTTTCAATAATCCGAAATGGAGATTGTATTGAGCAAATCCCTAAGGTTCGAGGTGAAAGAATATATGTGATTTCATTATTGACTTCTTTTTCTCATATTGATAAATTTACTTTGAAGACTTAAGAAAGTAATTATTCCATGTAGGTGTTTACAAAGAGATTAGCTTCACAAGTAATTCCTGTCTTAGGAAGACCGGCATTCTTAGGACAACTTTCTATAAACTTTTTCACCACAAATTACCTCCTAAATCATCTTTAGAGCGCTCACATACCACTTTATATAATTTGGCAACCATTCTCGGAGTCGGAAATTTGATGAGCCGGAGATACGATCTCTCCAGACCGTTGGAATCTCCGTAATTTTATATCCTTGTCTGTGAGCCTTCAAAATTATTTCAAGACTGTATTCAAAACCTCCCGTGCTTTCTACTGTAATAGTTTTAAATATCTTGCGACTATACAACTTAAAAGCATTGGTACTGTCATGCGTTGGGATGTGAAAAAAATAATATAAAGAGAATCCAGCGGCTTTTGAAAGAAATGTCTTTAGAAATGGCCCTCCTATCTTTTTTCCGCTTTTCATATACCTTGATGCACAGACAATGTCATATCCTTCTTCAAAAAGACTATACATCCTGTCAATTTGCGATATGTCATCAGATAAATCTGCCATAAGGACAACAACTGAGTCACCTTTTGCTTTTGCAAATCCTAATTTTATTGAATGCATAACTCTATTTTTACTTTCATCACTATTTTGCAAAAGACGAATTGTATTTTTTTTATGACTCCTCATATATTCTTTGATAACTTTTACCGTTGGGTCTGTGCTGTAATGATAAATAAGGAGAATTTCATGAGGAGTCAGTCTTTACATTCTTTTCAATTCTCTCAAGAGTTTTTCTGATATTTCCCTCTTCTCGATAGACTGGTATAATTATTGATAATTTCACTTTCGTTAGTATATCATGAAAAACTCTCATTTCTTTTTTTTATTGCTCCTCTCCATTCTTTCATTATTTACTTTTTGGCAAGTATTATCTTTTGATTTTTTCCAGGATGATTATTTTTTCCTTTGGAATGCCCTTCATGACCCATTTGTCCAATTTATTAATTTTCGCCATCCCGGAACACCTCTTGAAGCACTGCTTTTGGGACATCTATTTGGACAAAATGCATTTCTTTGGGAACTCCTTGGAATTGTCTTAAAAATAATTGTTGCCTATCTCACTGGCATTTTTCTATACAAACTCACAAAGTCTAAAGTCGCTGGATTTTTGGCAGGAATATTTTCCGCAGCTACTATTGCAGGAATGTATGTGGTGAATGCTTTTAATTTTCATCTTCCTGCTCTTGTTGCGATATTTCTTCTTTTATCGCTTATCTATTTATGTAAATCAATCAAAGAAAATGAAAAATACTTCTGGAAATTTATTCTTTTTCTTATTCCTGCAATACTTCTTGACCCGGCAAGAGGACTTCCTGTTATTCTTCTCCTTCCTTATTTTTTTATTCTTTTCCCCAAATCAAAAAAGTTAACACTAATAAAAAAATATTTGAAAAATTTCTTTTTTCTATTTTTTGTTATTGGTATTCCACTTCTTGGCTTATGGTATATACAGTTAGGTATAGGTCAGGGCACACAATTTGAATTATTTTTAAAAGGTTTGAAAATAAATCCACATTATACAATTGGTAAGATAAAATTCATTGGAAATTTCTTTGCAACTGTTGCCAACCTTTTTACAGAAGTTGTGTATGGACTCAGACAGTCTCCTCCAAAATATGAAACAGCATACTACACTCGTACCTTTGGTCTCATGGGAATTGGGCTTTTTCTTTTTGGTATAGCAGGTCTTTTCTATGGTATCAGAAAAAAATCTCATTTTTTTATTAGTACATCATTTTTTATCCTTTGGACTTTTCTCTTTTATTTTCCTAATTGGCTCGCAGAGCCACGCACTGCAATGACATCACAAAGCCATTATCTATTTCTCTCTGATGTAGGATTTATATGTCTTGTCGCCTATCTTCTAAGTCGCATGAAAAATAAGTGGCTTGTCATATTCTTTAGTCTTTGTTTTGTGATTCTCAATATCTATCGAGTCAAAACAACACTTTCTCAAGAATTTCCTTACCGATCGAGAGCAACTATTGAGAAAGTTATGCATCAAATGCTCAAAAATGTCCCAAAAAATGAAAAGAATGATATATTCTTGCTGAGTGGCAACGAAAATTGGCTCTATTACAGTATTATGTATTGGGGTAACTGGCATGTCATGCTTCTGAGAGGTAATACAAGCGTTTCAGAGCTTCCAGAAATGACTTTTGATGATAGTCACATCATCATAGAGCTTTGCAAAGGTCTCCCTTTGTCTCATGTCTATTCCTGGAAAGCTATTTCACCGGGAGTTATTGTGGATAAATCGGCTGAAGAAAGAAAAATACTTTTGGAAAATGCCAAAAATCAATGTAGTGACGCTGACATACAAAAATAACAATTTTGGGTGATAAGAAAACGGCAAAAAAAGATAGCTTATATTTACTATCACTATCCATCCCAACAATTCTTCTTTCTTAAAATATTTTGCCAGAATAAAAATACTCAACATAAGAAAACTCATTGTAGGAAACGTGTACCTGACCCCATGCACTAAATTCGTATAGATAGTCCCTCCAGGAAAAAATAGATAGAGAAATAAATTCACAAGTCCAAGAAGAATAATTTTATTGATAAAATAATACTTCCAAAAATTTTTCTTCAGTATTGTCACAAGAAGAAACACCGGCATAATGAGTAACAGCAGACTCCATACCATATATTCAGAGACAAACATATTCACAAAATCTTTGGGCATTACAAGAAGCGATTTCCAGATCTGTAATTGTAAATACCCATTCCCATCTCCATGGAAAAATAAAAATGGTTGTGGATACAAAGGATCACCTGTCACAAGAAAATTGCGAATATACCAGAACCCGCCAAAAAGAATGGTCATTACCAAAAAGACAATAATTCTCTTCCAATTGCAATATTTGAAAAAGCTTTTGAAATAAAAGATAAATAATACCAAAAGAAGTCCGGGAGCAGAATACTTACTTCCAAGTACTAAGCCGCTGAGTATACCCAAAATTGTAAAATACCAGATGTTATTTTTGGGCTTATTCAGCAGTGCAAACGATAATAAAAAATAGCTCAAAAGCCAGAGGTCAATTTTTTGTGTCGGTATCCAGCGCAGTACTCCATACAAGGTACTAAATGCAGTCGCAAAAAGCACACTATACCACAGCTTGAATTGAAAAACTTTCCCAATATACAAAAAGGTAAAAAATAAGACTATTATTGCAGCGACATTATAGAAATTGAGAGGTATTCCTATTTTAATAAATCCAGCAAGAAGTGTCTCTCCAGATGCAGGATACATCATAAAATTTCCCGGTTTGGTATTTGGACCAAGAATATGCCCTGCAAGAATATCTTTCGCAATAGGAATATGATATGAAAGACTATCTCCCTCTGTTGGCTTAGTCGTAATACCAATAAAGATATAATGAATAAGAAAATATCCAGCGATAAGTAGAGCAACAACAATAAAAAACCTATGAATGAAGTTTTTACTAACCACAAGTGGGCCCATCAGGATTCGAACCTGAGACCTCTTCAATGTGAATGAAGCGCTCTACCAGCTGAGCCATGAGCCCGTGAAATAAATCTTACCATAAATTCCCATGGTTGACAAAGATACTACGCGTATCAGACAATACCTGTATGTCAATTCTCCAAAAAATCTGGGCGTTTCTCATTGATACAATTCAGAGCGTTTTGCTTGCCGCATCAGTCTTTTTAGTCATATATATTTTCATTGTCCGTCCATTTCAAGTGAATGGTGCATCGATGTTCCCTAATTTTAAAGACAGACAATATGTCCTTACCAATCTTATTGTTCTTCGCTTTGACCCACCGAAAAAAGGAGATGTCATCGTCTTTAAAGCTCCACCAGACCCAGAAAAAGATTTTATAAAACGAGTCATAGGCGTACAGGGTGATACTGTTATGCTTAGAGATGGCGATGTCTATCTGAATGGCGCTAAATTTGATGAAGCAGCCTACTTAGATCCAAGTGTCAAGACATATGGCGGAACATTCCTGAAAGATGGCGATAGTATAACCGTTCCAACAGACGAATTCTTTGTTATGGGGGACAATAGACCATACAGCTCTGATTCGAGAGAATGGGGATTTGTTAAAAAAGACGAGGTTATTGGAAAATCATTTTTCCGCTACTGGCCACCATCAGACATGGGACTTATCAAAAATCCTTTTAAGTAGATTATCCAAGAAGTTTTTTTACTAATTCTTCCAATTTTGGGGTCGTAGTGGTAGGATCTCCTTTAATTTCAAGCGTTACTCTTGCAAGCCTACTTGACTGCATGATATTTGCCATATGAAAATTGTAGGTAGATTTTACTTTGTTTGCCATTTCTTCAAGCTCTGGAGAGTAAATTTTTGAAGATGGCTTTGGTGGCTCTTTTCTCTCCACTTCCACCTTTGCTTTTCTTGCTAAATCTTCTGTGTCTCTTACTGTACTATTTTCTCTAAGAATTTTCTTAAATAAATCAAGCATAAGGACAGGATCGCCAAGAGAGATAAGCGGCCGTACGTGTCCTTCTGTAATAACTCCTGCAACTAAAGCGTCTTTAATTGCATCTGGAAGCGACAAAAGGCGAATAGTATTTGAAACAGTTGGTGCACTTTTTCCAACTTTTCTTGCGACTTCTGTTGTCCCTAGACCAAATTCATCAATAAGTCTTTTGTATGCAAGTGCTCTCTCAATTGGATTAAGATCTTCTCTTTGGACATTTTCAACAATAGACATCTCCAAAATTCCTTGTGGCGTTGTCTCTTTCACAACAACTGGTACTTTTGAAAGTCCTAAAATTTTTGCTGCTCTTAATCTTCTTTCTCCTGCAATAAGTTGGTAGCCTGCCGGAGTGGAAGCAACAACGAGTGGCTCAAGAATTCCTTGCTCTCTAATAGAATCAACAAGCTCCGTTAATGAATCTGGAGTAATAACACCACGAGGTTGCAGTGGATTCAGTTGTATTAAATGTGTCTCGAGTTCGTGAATTTTGTCAATACTATCCATGTATTACGTGCACAAATTTCTTGCCTTTTAAATCTTTAAATGTGACAACACCTGAAGTAATTGCATAAATTGTGTAGTCATTTCCAATGTCCACGTCTTTTCCAGGATGGATTTTTGTGCCTTTTTGTCTCACTATAATATTGCCATTTTCTGCAAGCTGTCCTCCATACAACTTAATCCCAAGTCTTTTGGGATTTGAATCTCTATTTCCTTTTGTTGTACCGCCTGCTTTTGTATGTGCCATATGTAGTCTGTGAAAACTTTTCTCTATTTAAACAAAGTTTTCACAAGATGTCAATAGTTATTTTATTGATTCAATCTGCACTCGTGTAATCAATGCACGAAATCCTCTGACTTTTCTCACTCGTGCTTTTGCTTTAAATGTTGCAACTCGTACTTTTTTTGCTTTTTTTTGCTCAAGCACCTTCCCTTTTACGACAACTCCTGAAAGATGTGGTGTCCCGACTACAACTTTTCCATCAGTTACTGACAAAAGTACTTCTGGAAAAGCATACGATGCACCTGCTTCAACTTTCAGTCTATCAACCTCAACAATATCTCCTTCAGACACTTTGTATTGTTTACCACCGCTTCTGACCACTGCGTATTTCATACAGATGATTATACCAAAGAATTCACTTAATTTCCAGCACGTCTTTTTTGCGTGATTTACTTCCGACAGAAGAAATAAGACCAAGAAGAATTGCATTTGACACAAGCGAGCTTCCACCGTAGGAGACAAATGGCAATGTTACACCAACAATTGGCAAAATGCCAATATTCATGCCTATATTAATAAAACATTGCACAAGCAGTAATGAGAATGACCCAATAAGAAAAAGCTTCACAAATACTTCATCTGTCTCACGATAAATCATATAAATTCTCCGAAGCAGAAAAATACAAGCAACAATCACAATAACACCACCTACAAATCCCAAATCCTCAGAAAGTGTCGCAAAGATAAAATCCGTATGTCTTTCCGGAAGAAATTTTAAAGCAGATTGTGTCCCAAGCCCAAGTCCCTTTCCAAAGAAAAGTCCAGACCCAACAGCAATAACGGCCTGAATGGCATTATACGAAGAGCCAAGTGGATCGTTGGTAAGATGTAAAAAAGTAAGGATTCGCGTCTTTTGATACCCATGAAGAAATCGAAAAAGAAATGGAATAATTATGCCAACCCCCAAAAGTCCAAGAATATACAACCACCAGGAAAATCCAAAAAAAAGCATGGTAATGAATGTTGTAAATGTGTAGATAAGCGCTGTTCCTAAATCCGGTTGTTTAAAAATAAGAAAGGCTATAGGAAATAATAAAAGACATGTCTTTCCAAAAAGGCTTATTGTCGGTCTTTGATTTTTGGCAAGAAATCCAGAAAGAGCAATGAGTAAAAACGGTTTGAGAATTTCTGAAAATTGTATACGAAATCCCAAAACATCTAGCCATCTCACTGCGCCTCTACTTTCTATTCCTAAGACAAAAAGTAAAAGAAGGAGAATTATACTGGCAATATATATTGGTACTCTAAAGTCTTCCAAATGCGAAAACGTTATGTTGGTAACAAAAAGAAAAACAGCTGCTGAAATAATGTAATAAATTAGTTGACTAAAAAAATATGATGGTTGAATAGTAAAAAGTATTGTCAAACTTATACTTGCCAAGATAACGACTGGCAATACAAGCTGCCAATCTACATGACGAAGCGCTATTCTCATAATCGTTCTACTTTGAAGTCACCCTGTGTGAGTGTGGTAATAAGTGCTTGTTTTTTAATATACTCCTCAAATGCTTTTGGATATGAGGGAAGTGTCACAGCAACTTTTTCAGAAAGTGTGGTGCCAAGTTTTTTTCTTTCGTCCTGGATAGATCGTACTATTTCTCTTGCTTCTCCTTCTTCTTTTAATTCTTTAGTGAGTGTTGTATCTAATTCTCCTGTTAATTCTCCATCGTTTTTTTCAAAGATAACTTCTTTGACATTAAGTTCGTCTTTAATTAATTGAACAAGATCCTCGTTCTTTACTGCAAACTCTGAACCGTGAACTGTGAACTTCGCGAGGGGTTGCCTGACTTTAATGCTTGCTTCTTTTCTTTTTGACAATCCTACTTCAACAATTTTTCTAACAAGCATCATTTCTTCAATTAATTTTTCATTTTTTGGGGCTTGCCCTTTCAAAACTTTAGAGAAGGAGGGCCAATCTGCCAAATGAACTGATTCTTCTGAAGTAAGATTTGTATAAATTTCATCTGCAAGAAATGGTGTAACTGGTGCGAGAAGTTTGGTAACTGCAACTAATGAGGTATAGAGTGTATGATATGTTGCTTCTTTATCTTCTTTGTCATCTGCAGAAACGCCAACACGGTCTCGAGAACGTCTTACATACCAAAGAGAAAGGTCATTTATGAAATTTTCTATTGCGTCTGTTGCCGAAAAGGCATCGTACTGCTCAAATGACTCCGTAGTAACCTCAATTGTTTGATTGAGTCTAAAAAGTATCCATTCATCCAAAATGGACAATTTTTGTGTCTTATCATTTTTTGGCTTCCAACTATCTATTGTCGCATTAAGAACAAAAAAATTGTACACATTCCAGAGCGTTAAAAATTTACGCCTGGTCTGATCTGCCATATGTATGCCAAATTGGATGTTGTGCGTTATATCGTGATGAGCGCAGACATAGCGAATAACATCAGCGCCAAAAGTGTCGGCACCCTCCACAAATTCTATAGCATTGCCTTTACTTTTATGAAAAGGCTCCCCTTTCTCATCTACCATGGTGGCAAACCCCAAAAGTGTCTTAAAGGGGTTAGTATTTTCCAAAACTGTCGACATTGCGATAAGTGAGTAAAACCAATTCTTAAATTGTCCCGGAAATGACTCAGTAATAAAATTTGCCGGAAACCATTCTTTCCAATATTTCTTGTCAGTGGTATAACTAAGCTTCCCAGTACTTGGATCGACAAGTGTTGAGAAAGGAATAATGCCAGCGTCAAGCCACACATTGCCAACATCGTCAATGCGACTAACAACTGCACCACATTTACTACACAAAATCTTTACCATATCAATATATGGCTTATGAGGAGTGTGCCCAGTAAAGGCGTCCCAGCCTTCTACAGCCTTCTTTTCCAATTCTTCCTTACTGCCTATAACCTCGACATTCCCGCACTCTTGGCACTCATAGATAGGAAGTGCTAAACCCCAATATCTGTTCTTCTTTGAGATAAGCCAGTCATGCATATTCGAAAGCCAATCAAGCTCTCTATCAAGGCCAAATGAAGGATGCCAATCAATTTTTTTTGCAACTTCCATCATTTGCTGCCTCAAAGTCTTGCCATCTTCCACATTCTTCTGCTCAACGTCCATTGCGATATACCACTCGTCTGCAACCTTCCACACAAGCTCAGTCTTACAGCGCCAACAAGCTGGATACCTATGGGTGTATTGCAATGTCTTGAGAAGAAATCTCCCATTTTCATGAGTTTTTAAGTAATCAATGATAAGCTCTGGATGTTTTTTGGCATTTTTGCCGGAAAATGCGTCCATTCCCTCAATATACTCTGCCTCGTCGTTAATTGGAGCAATTATAGGAAGGCCTTCTTCTTTTCCTAAGTCAAAATCCTCTTTTCCAGCGCCTGTTGCGACATGCAAAAGCCCTGTACCTTCAATTGAAGTGACGATGTCACTTGCATCAACAACAGTATGGAATTTTTCCGGGTTTTCTAAGCGTGCTTTCTCAACAATAGGCAACATATCAAATGGAGCAATGTATTTAAGACCTAAAAGGTCTTTTCCAGGGATTTCTCCGACCCTTTCAAATGAATTTTCCAGGCCATCAAAAAGATAGTCGCTGACTGACATTTCTTTCCCTTTTTTCAAACGCGTAGGTAAAGCACCATTTTCATCCTTTTCTATAAAGAGTATTCTTTCTTTTGTCACGGTGTCTTCCCAGAGTGCATAGGTACATTTTATATTCACTCCTACTGCCACATTTGCAGGCACAGTCCATGGTGTTGTTGTCCAAATAAGAAGACTTGTCTTGTCCCATCCTGGTGTCACAATTGGTAATTCTACAAAAACAGTCTCGTGAGTAAGCTCTTTATAGTCTTCTGTCAGCATTTCATGCTGTGAAATTGCTGTCTGACATCGTGGGCACCATGGCACACTATCTTTGCCTTTGTAAATCCAACCTTTTTCCTGACAAACTTTGAGAAAATGCCATATCATGTAATTATTCTCATCAGACATGGTGAAATAGGAATTGTCCCAGTCCATAAAATAACCAAGTCTTTTAGACTGCTCAGTCTGAATTTTGCTAAATTTCAAGACTCGCTCGCGACACAGCTCAACAAATTTTGCGATAGAGGCTGTTTTATCACCTTGGACAAGATTTTCTATGTCTAATTTGTTTTTAATTCCTAATTGTTTTTCTACCTCAACTTCTACCCAAAGTCCCTGACAATCAAACCCATTCTGGAATCGCTCACGGTATCCACGCATATTCCAAAATCTCTGCCACAAATCTTTATAGCTTCTTCCCCATGCATGATGGACGCCCATTGGATTGTTGGCGGTAATTGGTCCATCGAAAAAAGAAAATCTCTTATCAGACTTGTCATTTCTATGAAGATATTTTCCAACTATCCCATTTTGGTACCATTTTTCCAGAAGTTCTCTTTCCATTTTTGGAAAATCAATTTGCGTTGTTACAGGCTTAAACATACCTATAATTGTAGTCTAAAACCTAAAGTTATTCAAGAAGTGAGAGGAAAAGAAGCAGGGACGTTCCGACGTAGGTATTCAGAAGCTAAATCAGTAGGATCTAAAACAACCAATCCACTTCCGCTAGGAATCTCGACAAACGGTATTTTTCCTTCAAATGCTTGAACCATATACTCATTAAGGGAGTAATCAGGCAACGCTTTTAATGCAACTTCTTTATTAGCAAGACTCTGTATATTTTCGCTCATAGACATACACTCAGCATAGTACCGAATTGGCATGCTTGCTTGACATGGTAAGAACAGATCTTGCACAAGAGTATGACAATCCTGTCAGGAAGTTAGAAAGGAACCAAGTCTTCTGGAATTTCTGTAGGAATACTGTCATGTTTGGGTAAAATATATAAATCCTGGTAGTCAGTCGTACCAATAAGCTCTCCATGACCTTGGAGTATTTCTTCAAATGGTCTGCAGTGATAACACCCATTTTTCGGACAAAGAAAATTATTTTCAATACGCGCTTGCTTTATCTTTCGTGCAATAGTAAGTATTTTCTCTTTTGATGCTTCAAGGTCAGGAAGGTCGAGCCTCTTAGGCTCATTTTGATTTTCCAGATACCAATAACTCATGCTACTTACCTTTCTTTTCTGACAGTTAGTGACAAGAAGCATGTAAATAGGAAGTTGCAAAGAATCGTCTTTTTCCTCATTCATACCTGTCTTAAAGTCAATAATATGCACACTATCAGTCTCAGGAATATATTCAAGCCAGTCTATTTTCCCGCACAAAATGATGTCATCTTCTGGAGAGAGAAGAAATCTCGGTGGCAGAGAATCTGGTGAAGTCAGCTTGAGTGCCTTATTCTCCAGTGGCCCTGGGTGAAACATTACCCGATTTATCATAATCGCTCCCCTATTTTTAAATTCCAATTCCTGCTCTTCACTCACAAATCCACCCTGTTTGCCTGAAATTTGCTCCCATGCTTTGTTGTACTTATCAATAAGAGAATGAGTAAATCGATCTTCTGCCTTAAGCAGTGACAATGATTCCAAAACCTGGTGCACAATTTGCCCCAAAGACAATGCGGGACTCACAATATTTATCTTATTGCCGGTCTTTGGGTCTTTATAGACATTGCGAAGAAAATAAAGTCTGGGACATTTTAAATAGTCCCCAATGGAAGAATGACTTACCCACAATGATTTTGTTTTTTGTCTTTGCATAGTTATCTTTGTACAGTGGTTACTTGCACATCTTTTACTCTTCCAAATCCACAACCACCAGGATCTTTTACAATAGTCCCATCAAGCGCAGTTACCTGTTCACCAGTTGCATGATAATGCGGACTGTCACAATCGGCACCATACCCAATGTAAAGACCAGAAAGAGGTAGTTGCTTACCATTATACGAGATTATTTGAATCATTTTCTGTATACCTGTTGGACTTATTATTTGTTGATTATTATTAACTGAGGCAGTTTTATGATTGAAAAGCTGTATCCCAATCACTATAACTAGTGCAGCAAGTGTAATAAGCCCGAAGGGACCTTTGGCATACTTGAGTAGCTGTCCGGCGGTTGTAATATTTTCCTGATTTTTGGCAAACGTATTGTCAACTCTCTGTATTTCACTTTGCACGTCTTTTATTGTGTGAATAAAAAAGAGCAATGCCTTTTTGCGCTTTTTTTGTTGGTCTGTCTCTTCTGGTAAGTGTTCTGAGGTAAGGCTAATAACATCTCCTGCCTGAATTTTTTGCAAAACATCTAAAGCTTTAGAGGCAATTTCAAGCTTTTTGTCTATGCCTGGATGCAAACCCTTTACCAATGTCCTCACACTTTCAAAGGCGGCCACACTGATACTGCCTTGAGACAGCAAATCGTATACTGCCATCATTTTTTTATGTGAATCTTCTGGTAACTTCATACCATGATTATAGCAAAAAAGGCAATTTTAAAATACTTATCGTTTGGATTGCTAGGTAAATGTTCTTGAGGACCGTCCCCAAAATTATAGAGTCAGAAGGTGCGCATTGGTTGCAAGCCATTTGCGATGTTGTCTGTAGGCTGGAGTAAATTGTCTGACTTTACTCCAGAAATTTCTCCCATGATTTTTCTCTGTTGTATGGGAAAGCTCATGAATCACAACATAGTCAAGCACCATAAGAGGTGTCATGACAAGCCGCCAGTTAAATTGGAGCCTATTATCATGGGTGCAGGTCCCCCATTTGGACTTGGTATCAGAGAAAAAAATATCGTTATAAGATGCCTGCATTCTTGTACTGTATTCTGCAACTCTTTTTGTAATTATTTCTTTTGCTTGAGAAACAAACCACTGCTCCAATTCTTTTTGCATCCGAAAGAGCAGTGCTTTTGGAAAAAGAAGTTTGGTCTTATCAATGTGTATTCTTGTGCCGTCATAAAAAGTGAGAGCTCTCGGAATTCCCAAAAATAAATATTCTTCTCCCTCGACATACTTTTTTGGTTTTTTCATTCTTCTGGAAATTTTTTGTAATGTACTTTTTATCCACTCTTCTTTTTCTTTGACAAATCGCTCAATGATAAATTTTGGGACAAGGTGTGGCGCCTTGACAGATACTTCACCTTCTGGAGAAATGTGAATACTCATTGAGCTCCTACGCGATCGAATTATTCTGATGTTTTCCATAGTGCACTGTGTAGTATAATACATAAAAGCAATGATTTCATACTTCCAGGCAATCATCTTAGGAGCACTTCAAGGAATATCGGAATTATTTCCAATTTCCAGTCTTGGACACAGTGTTATTTTCCCCACTCTTGTTGGATGGCATATCAGCCAGAAGGCACCATATTTTCTGACTTTTCTTGTTGCGACACATCTTGGCACAGCAGTTGTGCTTTTTTTCTTTTTTTGGAAAGACTGGGTGAAAATTATAAAAGGCATTACCATCTCTTTAAGAGATAGAGAAATAAAAGATTTAGATGCAAAACTAGGATGGCTCCTTATCATGGGGACAATTCCTGCTGGAGTTATTGGCATTCTATTCCAGGAGAAAATTCAAACATTTTTTGCCTCTCCTCGCACGACAGCACTTTTTCTTATGGCAAATGGTATCCTGCTTTTTGGCGCTGAAATACTAAGAAGAAAAAGAAAAAACGAACCACGCATCACACGACTCTCGTGGATGCAGTCTCTTGGCATTGGTGCTGCTCAGGCTATTGCGCTTATTCCAGGGCTATCCAGGACCGGCGCAAGCCTCTCAGGAGGTCTTCTCGTCGGATTATCCCATGAAGACGCAGCGAGATTTGCATTTCTTCTTGCGACACCCATTATATTTGGCGCAGCAGTGGTCAAACTTCCTGAGCTTGTAACAACTGGAGAAAATATAATACTTGGTCAAGCAATTGTCGGCGCAGTATGTGCGGCTCTCACCGCTTATTTTTCAGTGAAATTTCTGACAAAATATTTTGAGACAAAGACACTTATTCCATTTGCTATCTATTGTCTTCTTGCAGGAGGAGTTGCTTCTTTACTGCTATTTCGATGATTTCTTGCCTGATGACATCCATGCAAAGGCAAATGAGACCAATGCCAAGCCTAAAGACCCTATTGCATGAGTTTTGTGGATTTTAGAAAGTGTGGCGTCATATCCTGGAAAAAATGAAGGAAGCGCATGTGCAGGAAGAGTAAAGTATAGAAAAGCAGCAATAAGAAAAACTATTCCCAATAGTACTCCCAAAGCAACTAAAATATTTTTCTGCATAGATATAGTTAATAAAAAAGAGAAAGAAAAGTCAAGAAGAAAATCCAGTTATTATTTGGGCTATTGGTCTGCAAAAAACAGTTATAAATGCGTCTGAGGTACTTGACACCACCAAATATATAACCTATAATTTATTTCGTCGAGGGCTAAGATTAACTTGCGAGAGGACAATTCTGCAGAATTGCTTTCTCTTATCTGGAAGATAAGTTCTTATAAGATTACCTCTCACAAGCCGGTTTTAGGCCTCGACACTTGTTACTGACGCTTCATTATCTTTTTTTTGTGTTCTCTCTAATAATTTAATAGTCAACATTTCACCAATGGCTGGATCATTTTCCTTGAGGTATTCATACCGACCCGCAAAATTATTAGGATCTATTTTATATGTTTTGAAAAAATTTCGAGCGAGAACATAACCTCCATGTCCATTTTTATCGTGAACAATTGAGATTTTGTCTTTTTCATTTTCATCGCTAGTAAATTGTAGACCTATCTTTTTTTGTTCTTCGTCGTAGTAAAGGACTGTGAATTTGAAGTTTGCAATTTGATTATCCAGGTAGAATTGAGAAGGAAAACCAATTGATCCTGACCTTGTTATTGTTAATCTTTCTTCTCTTCTCTTATTTACGTTGGTGAATTTAATCCATGTCATTATTTTATTTTAATCTCTTTTATTTTTCATGTCAAGACTTATTTTAAACAGTCATATAGAATTGTTTCAATGATTGAATAACTTATAAATCAAAAAATGCAGTCAGGAATAAAAAATAGTTAAAAATTTCACTGAGCTACGTTTAAAGAAGTATTTTTATCTCTACGCAGTTGGTAATTAGTTCTTATGCCTCAAAAAAGCAGGACTTCCTAAGACTTGAATTACTGATGAAGCTAATCTCTCTGTAAACACCTTAGTGAAATAATTACTTTCTTAAGTCTTCGAAGGACAAGGATACTGTAATAGATAGAAATTAAGAAGTCAATAAGCTATCGAGGGGTGGAGGGAGTGAGAAAGATATATGGTATAATCCCCTTCATATGACATATCCCGAAAGTTCACAAAGAATAAACGTAGAAGATATGGCACTGGAAAAAAGAAAACCTGGCATAGTTGATATACAATTTTTATGGCAGGCAGAGCCAAAAGTGTTTGCTGGCTTAACTCAACAACAGCTTACTCACTTAACATACCAAGCAGCTGATTTTTTTCATATTCCAGCAGAAACTAGAAATAGAATTCATTTTTATTTTGGTGATCATGTTGTAGTTGAGCATCCCGAAGAAGGAGAGCTTATAGCATTAGCACATGCTATCCCTAACTATGATCCGTATACTGGATCCCTGATTGATGTAACAGTTGTTATCAATAGGTCGAAAGAACTTTATGATGAGGAGAATAAAGGACATTTAGGCCTGGAATATTATGAAACGATCGCTGCTGGCAGTGTGGGACTACATCTTCGCTATCCATGGGAAGAGGCAGCTTGGAAAATCGCTGAAGAACTTCATCATGCTCATGTTCTTTTAAGACTTGAATCTGAAGACAAAACAAGTGATGCGCTAGAAAACTACAAAAGGTATGCAACCAGTTTATTAAAGAAAGAAAATGTAAAAAATATCAATATTGATGCACTGAATGTAGTTGAACTTGCTGGAACACGCCAAGCACTAAGATTTTTAATTGCCCTCGCTCAGGAAATAGCTCCTGAACGAATTCCTGTGTATGAAGAAGTTTTGCAACGATCATTGCAAACGAGATCTGTTGTTATAAATGATTTAGCATTTGAAGCTGATAGCGTGTATATCCCTACTGGTTATCAAAGTTAGAGATTATTTTTGTGGCTAATTTTTGCTCCGAGGGGTGGAGGAAGTTAGAAAGTGGAATTATATGTTTATGGGAAGAATGGTAAACGTCTCAATGCAGGTATAATAACATTTTCCAATACATGGGTTTCATTTTCTATAAATGTTGCTGCTCCCCCAATAGCAACTACTGCGCCTCCAATAGCACCAATTGGTTTTACTATTTTTCCTAATCTTCGTAATCTTCTTTCTGGGTCTCTTCTTTTCTGTTCTGCAAGTTTTTCTCTTAAAAGTGCTGTTGCCGCTTCTTTAAGTTGTTCCTGTATTGTGGAAACAGAGGTTGGTCCCAAATCAGGAGCAAGACTAGGATTAATTTCTACAGAACGCCAATCCATTTTAGCTCTTTCTTCAACTCGTGCCAATTCTTTTTCATTATAACTCTCTATATACATGACGGCCAAATGGGTCATATAGTTATCCTCTGCATGTAAAAATTTCTTACCATCACCTACTAGACCAATCATAAGACGTGGAGAGTTATCTCCCTGAGAAGGATCTAATTGTAAATACAATTTAGTAGATGTCGTTTCTCCATTATTATGTGTACCTCCATATATAAGTCCACTTTCTCCTTTTCCCTGCAGAAGTGTCCTGTTAAGCTCTTGTAATAGCTCTTGTACATGATACTGCTCTAGAAATGCTTCTTGCTTACGCATAGTCCGCCTCACAAATGCTTCTTTTTCCTCAGTGGTGCCTACATCAGATCCAAAGTTATTGTCAACAATTCTTTTAATATATTCAAAATCATCAAAATGGCTAAATCCCCATCCGTGCTGAACAGTAGTTGGGCTTGTTTCACCTTGTGGTCTCATAACAGGTCCTTCTGCAAGTTTTTCTTTGAGGATCTTAGCAGCACGTTCCTTAGTAATGTCATGGAATTTGTCCCATTGCTCAGGGGTATATCTATCAGGATTAAGAGAAGGATCGACTATGATAGGTAATCTATTAGGAGCTTTTGTAGAATCATTATATGCTTGTATTAGTGCCTCAGCGTTACGTTCTTGAAGATACATTATAGCCATGTTGGTCATATAGTCCTCTTCTCCCGCTGCAAACTTGTTTTGATCACCAACAAGACCAATTAAAAGCTCTGGGGAGTTATCCCCAGCAGATGGGTCTATTTGTAAAAGAAGACTAGTACCACGATTTGAATAAGAAAGCGCAATTTCTCCCTTTCCTCCCAAAAGTTCTTGGTTGAGCTCTTCTAGTATTCCTGGTACATCAAGGTGTGCCATAAATTCCTCTTGCTTACGCATGGCTCGTCTGACAAAGGCTTCTTTTTCTAAAGATGTACGAAACTGTGGTGAAACACCATTACTTATAATATCAGCAATATACTCGTTATCTTGATAATTGTAATAATACCCTGGATACGGCATGAATGGTCCTTGCTCTTGTGGGGTAGGTTGTTCTGATTCTGGTTGTTGTGGCATATTTTTTTTATTAAACCTTCTCTATCTCTCCTAATGAAAAACATAGTAGCAGTACGGGTATTGCTTGTCAAGGATTGAGATTTTTGAGGCTAAAAATTGCTCCCCAGTCAGGATTCGAACAATTACTGAGATTGTGAGTGATTTTACTTAATATTATTTTCTGCTTTAATAAGAAACTTAAAGTAATCACGAAGAAATGTTCCAAATTCTAATGCCTCTTTGTAAGACAACTCCATTCTATATTCCTCTTTAAGAATTACTTGTAATTCTTTTATCAGTTTTTCGGACAACATATGCAGATCACCACTTTTCTATTATTAGAATAGCATTACAAGATGAATAGAAAACATGTGATCATGTCGCACAATTATAGGTATGCGACGTGGTTTTGAAGCTAATTAGTTCTTATGCCGTAAAAATGCTGGGATGTCCCAGATGTCTTCATCTGGCTGATTAGTATCATCTTGGACTGTTGAATTTTGCACAGGTGGCTGAGATGATGATTGCTGTGGTACTTGTTGACTTGCTTGACTTGGCGCTGCAACTGAGCGTGCTGTTGGCATATATTCTCGAAGACGTTCTTTTGTTGGATCAAATCCTGTTGCAATAACAGTAATTTTTATCTGGTCTTTCAATGATTCGTCCATGGTTGTTCCGAAAATAATATTTGCGTCGGGATCTGCAGCTTCTGCGATAATTTTTGCCGCCTCATCGACTTCTGTCATAGTAAGGTCCTGACCTCCTGAAATATTAAATAACACTCCCCGTGCTCCTTCCATAGATATCTCAAGAAGTGGAGATGCTACTGCTGCACGCGCGGCGGCTGCTGCTCTTCCTTCACCTGCTGCAGTACCAATACCCATCAGCGCAGAGCCTGCATTATTCATAATGGTCCTCACATCGGCGAAATCAACATTGATAAGTCCTGGCATGGTAATAAGGTCGGAAATGCCCTGGACGCCCTGAGAAAGCACTGAGTCTGCAACGCGGAATGCATCAAGCAGTGACACTTTTTTATCCACAACATCCAGAATTCTTTGATTTGGAATAACAATAAGCGTATCAACTTTGTCTCGAAGCTCGTCTATGCCATCTTCGGCATTCACCATTCTTCTTGTCCCTTCAAAAGTAAATGGCTTAGTAACAACTGCAATGGTAAGTGCCCCTAATTCTTTTGCAATTTTGGCAATCACCGGTACGGCGCCAGTCCCTGTGCCGCCACCCATTCCAGCTGCTAAGAAAACCATATCCGACCCATTTAAAATATCTTTTATTTTTTCAGTAGATTCTTCTGCTGCTTGCTTGCCAATATCCGGATCTCCGCCACTTCCAAGGCCTTTTGTAAGCTTTTCTCCAATTTGTATTTTTGTCTCTGCATGTCCTAAAAGCAGTGCTTGTGCATCGGTATTGACCGTAATAAAATCAACACCCTGTATATTGCTTTGCTTTATCATGGACTCAACTGCATTATTTCCACCACCACCAACACCAACAACACGAATTTTTGCAAAATTAGAATTCTGAGGCCTAATGAGCATAGTAGAGCAACAATAGCAGATAGTATTTACAATTGCAAGAGTGTTAGTTAGGGTATGAAGGATTTTATGAGGTCTAATACTTTTTTACCCAATTTGCTTCCTGGGAATTTTATATGAGGTAGATTAATACCAAAGGGTAAAGAAGATGGTATTTCAAATGATTCTCCTGCTTTAATAAGCCCAATTGCTGTTGCGAAAGATGGATTTTGTACTTCATCCACTATTCCTTTCAAATTATTTGGAATGCCAATTCTGACCGGCATGGCAAGCGTTCTTTTTGCAGCGTCCACTATTCCTACTGTTGCTGCTCCCCCACCTGTAAGGACAATCCCTGCAGGGGTCTGCCCACCCCATCCACTTTTTTTAATTTCCAGTCCAACCATGGTAAAAATCTCATTCAGGCGGGGACGAATAATGCCCTCGACAAGTGTTTTTTGTGATACTTTTTTCACTTCTTCCGGCAAATTCAAATGCGAAAGGTCCACTTCATCCCGACTCACTCCAGGCTGAGGCCTCTCAACAATTTCATTATCTTCAAGTGTTGTCATTTTTTTATGTGGGCGGGAAAGAAACAACTTAATTTTCTCTGCAGATTCCAAAGAGATGCGAAGTCCAATTGCCAAGTCATTTGTGATATGTCGTGCACCAATTGGTAAGACAGATGAATGAGCAACCGAACCATCGACATAGATAGAAATATCTGTTGTCCCAGCACCTATATCAACAAGCACCACGCCTAATTCTTTTTCTGTCTCCGATAAGACTGCCAAAGAGCTTGCATAGCCGCTAAAAATAAGCCCATCAACGTCTACGCCAACTTCTGAGAGAGCTTTTTGTAAATTCTTTACCGAGGTAGCGCCTGCAGAAATAATATGTGTCTCAACCTCAAGCCGAATACCGGTCATGCCAATAGGGTCTTTAATTCCCTCTTGCCCATCCACAGTATAACTTCTGGGTAAGACATGAATTATTTCTCTCGAAGAGGGTAAAGATACAGCTCGCGCCGCATCAATGACACGAGTCAAGTCATTTTGGGTAATTTCTCCTTCCGGCGCGGAGACTGCAACAACGCCTCTGGAATTTTGACTCTCTATGTGACTTCCTCCAATTGAAGCAACAACACGTGAAATGGAATAACCCGCCATACGCTCTGCGGATTCAAGCGCAGTATTTATCCCAGCAACTGCATCCTCAATATCAACAATCTGTCCTTTTCGAATGCCTTGTGAGCGCATTTCTGAAACTCCCAGGACATGGACAATTCCCTCGTCATCCACTTTTGCAATAACACAGACAATTTTTGCTGTCCCAATATCAACACCAACAACAATTTTTATATCCTTCATAAATATTTAAAATTCTAATATCTAATTTCTAAATCCTAAATAATTTCTAAATCTCCAATTTCCAAATATTTTGAATTTATAGTTTTGATTTTTGGTCTTATTTAGTATTTAGTACTTCGGATTTCGAATTTGTCTCTTTTTAGCTAAAAAGAGACCACAGGCCTATCAAATCGAAAGTCAATTTTAGAAAGCTTCTTTCCTTCTATTGTAAGGCGGCTGATTGTAAGTTGTAAAGAGGCTATTTGCTTATCGATATCTTTTGAGAAAGAAATAACCGCAACTGTCCCAGTATCAACCGTAATAGTAGCATTATCGTCAAGTCCCTGCTCAATTTTCGTACAGGAAAGCGCATATTTCTGACAAAGACTTTGTATTTCCTGAATAGATTGAGACGATCCTTTTCTGCTCAATCCTCCCAACAATCCAGGCACAGGACTTATATATTTTGCTTTTGACTGAGTGACATATCGAAGACAAAAAAGGATGAAAAGAGTGAGACAGAAAAGAAAAATCAGACCCAGAACTTTTTTAAAAAAAGATTTTCTTTTTCTTCCATTACTGAGTACTTTCTTTGACGATTGAAATAATTTTCTCTGCGGCATCATTACCTCTTTCGGGCTTTGTTTTTTGTGAATTTTTCCCTTTTCGTATCATAGCAGAAATTTCACTCAGAAGAAGCTCTGGAGAATCATCTTGGGACAAAATATGACTAAGATTTGGATAATTTTTTACAAAATATTCTGCATTTTTTTGTTGTTCATTTTTTTGCCCGATAGGAAGTGGAATAAAAATTACTGGCTTTTGTAAAGTTAGCAGTGTTGCAACAGTATTCATCCCCGATCTACTCACAAGCACATCTGCTTTTTCAAAAACATACTGCACATCTTCTGGTTGAATAAATTTTATAAGATAATATCTCTCTTTTGTATTTTCCCCCAAACTTTCTCTCATACTCGCTAACCTCTCATAATCACCATATTCTTTTGCATTTCCAGTCTGATGTAAAACTCTATAGTGTGTAAGCAGCTCTGGAAGTATTTTTTCTATCAGAATATTTATTGCGTGAGATCCACCACTACCGCCAACGATACAGACCAGGGAAAATTTTCCATCTTTCCCAAGCATTTCCTTCATCTTTTCTGAAGGATTACTTTCCATAAGAGGATTTCCGGTAAGAATGGTTTTATTTTTTGGGAAAAACTTCTCTGAGCTTATGTATGAGACGCATACTTTCTTTGCGTACGACGCTAAAAATTTATTTGCCGCTCCTGCTTCAAGCGTTTGCTCATGAATGATAAGTGGTATTCCAAGAAGCTTTGCCCCGACGCCTACCGGCACACTAAGATAGCCACCAAAAGAAAGAACGACATCAGGCTTTGTGTATTTGAGAATGGAAAGTGCTGTGAGAAGACCAAAGGGAACTTTTGCAAAAGACAACATACTTTGGATACTCAGATTTCTTATCAGTCTTCCTGTTGGCAAGTTAATAAAAGGGATACCTTTCTTTTGTATCACTTGATACTCAAGGCTTTCTCCCTTGTCTCCTTCAAACGTTTCTTTTCTGCCAATATACACAACAGAAATATCCTTTGGCAATTTTTCTATAACTGCCAATGCAGGAGCCATATGTCCACCAACTATAACGATTTTCATAATGATTTTCTGGCAATATTTAAGACAATTCCAATTCCAGCCATATCAACAAGTAAAGCAGATCCGCCATATGAAATAAAGGGGAGAGGGACTCCGGTAAGAGGAAATAATGCAGTCTGCGCACCAAGATTGATTATAATTTGCATGCCTAAAAACGCAGCAATACCTCCTGCAAGAAGCTTGCCAAATGGATCTTTCGAAAGCGTTGCAATGGTGAGAATTCTCCATATGAGAAAGGCAAAAAGAAGAATTACAACAAAAGCCCCAATAAATCCTAATTCCTCAGCAATGATTGCAAAAATAGAATCAGTCGTATTTTCCGGAAGATAGGCAAATTTTTGCAGTGAATTTCCAAGTCCAAGTCCTGCAAATCCTCCAGATCCAAGTGCTATAAGAATTTGTCTCACGTGATAGGATGCTCCTTGTGCTGATTGATTGACGTTGAGAAATGTTGCCAAACGACTCGCTCTATATGGGGAAAGTTTGACCAGTAACAAGCCTCCAACAGCAAGAATCGGTAATAGTCCAAGAAAATACATAATATTTCCGCCAGAAAGAAAATAGACAAGCAAAAGCTCAGAAAGAATAATAATCGTTGTCCCCATATCAGGCTCAAGCATCACAAGAAAAACAACCAACCCCGATAGCAGAAGAAAGGCAGTAAATCTTCCTTTTTCTTTGTTGGCAAACCATGCTGCTAAATAAATTGCTAAAGATAATTTTACGAATTCTGCAGGCTGAAGGATAAAGAAATGAAGATTTAACCATCTGTGCGCACCCAGGACTTTTACGCCAATGCCAGGCAAAAAAACAAGAAGAAGCATTGCAATTGCCGCAACAAGAAGTGGCAACGCAAGTTGATATAATCGTTTGTAATCAAAAAAAGCAAAAAATGTCATAACCCCAAACCCAAGGACCATCCATACTGCCTGGTCTTGAATGTAATGATATTTTGTCCCAAAATCACGAAATGAAATAAATGAGGACGCATCAAAAATCATAAGCAACCCAAAAAGCGTAAGAAGTGTTGTAACTCCAAAGAGCAGGAAGTCAAATTTTTTCATGCGGATTTATCTCACAAGTGCAATGTATACACCAAGGACTGCAAAGAAAAATCCAACAAGCCAAAAGCGCATGACAATTTTTGGCTCTTCCCACCCTCTTTTCTGTAAATATAAATGCAGCGGTGCAACGGGAAATATTTTTCTATGAAAATACTTTTTGCTTGCCATTTGGGCAAGAGATGACACTGCTTCAATAATAAAAACTCCACCAATTAAAATCATGGCAAATGGCTTCCCGCTTAATAGTCCAACAACAGCAACTATTGCCCCTAGTGACAATGAGCCAACATCTCCAAGCCAAATACGAGCCTTATAGATATTGAAATAGAGAAATGCTCCAACACTTCCCATAAGAACAGCAATAAATATTCCCAAAGACAAATCCAACTGATGTGAGGTAATTGCTAAAAATGCAATAAGTGCAATAAGAAAAAGGCCACTTGCAAGACCATCAAGTCCGTCTGCAATATTAAATGCATTGCTAAAAAAGACAATAAATGATGCGGCAATCGGAATAAAAACAAAACCAACACTTGCAAGACCAATACCACGAATAAAAATAAAACTATATCCTAATTTATAGTAAAAAATGACTGCAATAATAAGAGCGATAATTATTTGAATAATAAGCTTATGGCGAAATCTCAGGCCAAAAAATGTCTTATCTTTTGCAGGGACCATTTTTTTCAAATCATCATAGATACCAAGCGCTCCAAATCCAGCAAACGCGATAAATATTACAGCCAAAACCCAAATATTTATGCTGACATTCAAGATGCCATAAGCCCACAAAGACAAAGCAGATGTAACAAGAATAATCAGAAGTCCTCCGCCCATCGGGGTGCCTACTTTCCATGAATGAAATTGGTCAAAAAAGACAGCTTGCTTATTAAATGGATCGAGTGTTGTTTGTTTTTTCCTCTGAAGTTTAATTTTATATAAAAAGTCAATAAAAGGGAGTAAAAGAATAAAAGTAATAAAAGCAGACAAGATCGTGAGCCCTAGCAACTGTGCCATAGAGATATTATACGCTTGTGATTGATAAACGGCAAATAAACGTTAGTGAGGCATTAATATCCCTTCCGTATTTTTGTGAGAGTTTCTATCGCAACTGTTTTCCAATACCCCATGCGAAGCGGTAAGTCTTGAGCATGCAGGTACTCTTTTCTTTCTCCACCAAAACCCGTTTTAAAAAGTGTTAATCCCTGCCAAGGATGCTTGGGATTATTATCTGGAGCGATTCCCCAAAAATTAAATTGTGTCAGCTTTCTTCTCTTTGCTTCTCTGATTGCTTCCCAAAGCAAAAGATACATGCTCGGTATATTTCTGAAATTTTCATCTGACGCGCTATGGCGATAAATAGCCGTATCTTTCACAAAAGTAAATAATCCTCCAGCAATTGCTTGCTCTTGATACGTTGCAAGAAGCAAAACTGCCTGATCATCTTTTCCAAAAACTTCCAATTCTTCTTTCACGCCTTTATGTGCAATAAAATGTTTTCTTTTTGCAAGTCCTGAGTAGAGCTTCAAAAACTTCTCGACTTTCTTTGGATCTTTGGTAGACTCAATCGTTACTCCTATTGTTGCTGCTTTTTTTATAAGATAACGGTGTGTTTTTCTCATCTGTTGTAAAAGACTTTCTTCTGAAGGAGTTATGTCCAAAACCCAACAAATCTCCGCATCCATATTATGAATCGCTGCACTGTGAAAATGAAGATTTTTTAGAGCTTTTTTGACACTTTCTGTCTCTTGTATAAGTGGACTGATGCGAATAAAATCAAGTGATGTATTTTTCTTAAGATAGGTAAGAAAAATATCAAGGTACTCTTCTTTAAAATCACTCAAAACGGGTCCATGACGAAGATGAAGATAATTTCCTCTCCTCGCCTTAATAAATACACAGGATACAACACCAATAAGCTTTTTATTTTTAAAAAGACCAATTCGTGTGACTTGAAATCCCATTCTCTCCTGAACCTCACCAAAATTCCATGATTGGAAAAAAGGATATGGACCTTGGTATGTTTGAGTTAAAAACTTTTCCCAAACTTGTTTACTTGTTATTGATTGGATTGTTAACATAACTGTCATTGCTTCATTGCTCTAGTGTCCCACTGTTTCATTGTTTTTATGACTTTCTGAACATCTTTCTCGCTCATAGTTGGATATGTTGGCAAATTGAGAATATGCTTTGCTGTCTCTTCAGCTTGTGGACACATACCTGTTGCATACAGCAACGTACTCAAATCAGTTCCTCTGGGATCGATGCAATTACTATACCAATCTCCAAGATAGATTCCTTTTTTTCTAAAAAACTTTTTCATTTTCTTAGGATCTGCTGTAAGAATTGGAAAACGCAGGTATGCAGACTCCGACAGAAATATTTTATTCCATCCAGATACTTCAGTTATTTCTTGATATTCTTTTACTATTTTTATTCTTTTCTTATTAAATCTTTCAAGCTTTTTTACTTGCATAAGAGCAAGTTGCGAAAGTACATTTGGCATTTTTTTTATTTCGAGCGCAAAAGATTTATCAAAATGAGTACTCACTGGCTTTGAAAGCAGATGTAATTTTTGAAGAATAACCAATATTCCTTTTCCACTATTAAAAACATCATAGAGACGTAATATAAAATACAGCATCATAACCTCATGAAATAATTGTTGGAATACATAGAAATATGTTGGAAATTGTTGTCTTTTTTGAAATTCTTTTATTTTCTTGGCAAGCATTTTATCTTTCGTCAATGCGATACCTCCGCTGACAGAGGAAAATGCCTTATCCCTTCCAAAAGAAAAAATTGAGGCATCTCCAATTGCACCAAGCTTTTTATTTTTATATGACACCCCCAAAACATGCGCCGCGTCTTCTATAAGAAAAATATTTCTTTCTTTTGCGATTGCTTTAACTTTTTCAATATTTCCCGGATTTCCAAATGTATACTGAAAAAGGATTGCTTTCGTTTTTGTTGTTATTTTCTTTACAACTTCTTCGATATCCATGGTAAGTGAATCATCGATGTCAACATAGATAGGATTTGCACCAGCTGCAATAATTGCTTGAGGCACAGCAGCACAAGTAAATGCTTGCAGAATTACTTCATCTCCCTTTTTTATTCCAAGAGAATGAAGTATCGCAAAAAGAGCACCTCTCCCGCTAACAAAAGATATTGCTTCATACCCTTTAAAATATCGCTCAAACCACTGCTCAAGAGCAAGGATATATTTCCCTTTTCTCCATGAGAATACTTTTATGAGATTTCCTAAAGCTACAGCAGCGTCTTCTTTTTCAAGATTTGGAGAAAGGCCTGGGTGTATTGGTCGTCTCATACAATATCATGAAGTGCTACTCCTGCTTCTTTTCCTTCAAAGAGTGCGATGTCACCTTTCTTCAAAATTGTTTGGAGTAATTCTGCAATTTTTCCAGGTTTGGCAACGACAATTTTCGTTGTTCCATTAACACTTTCCAACCCTTCCATAATTTCTTTATAAAAATTTTTATTGGTTAAGAAAAGATGTGTCGCACTAGCACATTGCTTGCCAATTTCTTTATGTCTTAGGGATGCCTTCTGCCCAAGCTCTATGAGAGGCTGCAATACGAAAATTCTTTTCCCATTATAGAGAGAAATATAGTCTAATGCAGCTTTCACAGACTCAGGACTTCCATTAAATGTATCATCGATGACGACGGCGCCATTTTGCAAAGTAAGCTTTACCATTGTTTTTTGGAGCGGACTTAGTGTCGATATTTTTTCTTTTATTTGCTCATCTGACAACCCAAGGAATTGCGCTATGTACAGTGTGGGAAGAATATTTTCAACATTGTGTGCTCCAATGAGAGGAGTTTTATACTGTATGCTTTTATTTTTGAGATGAACAGTAAATGTAACACCATTTTTTTCAGGGAGTACCTTTGTTGCAAAAATATCTGCTTTTTCTTTGAGATTATTTTGTAAAACTTTATAGAATATTTTCTTGACCTTTGTCTTTTTTGCAAGCTCTAATGCTCCCTCATTATTTCCATTAAATAACGCAAACCCATCCTTTGGCAATGCGTGTAACAATTCACTTTCTGAAGCAAGAATATTTTCAAAACTTCCATAAAGGGAAATATGTTGGTCACTTACCGCGGTTGTAATACTTATGTTGGGTCTCACAATTTGGCAAAGTTCTGCTATTTCTCCTTTTTTATATGCACCCATTTCCACAATAAATATTTCTGTCGTGTCTTTTATGCAATTGAGAATTGTTGTCGCAATACCAATTCTCGTATTATTTGACAATGGAGTTTTGACAACAGCATATCTAGCAGACAGAATGTGTGCCAGATATTCTTTTGTAGAACTTTTCCCATAACTCCCGCTTACCGCAATGACAAAAAGTTTTTTCTTCTTGAGAATTTTGTCATGCGCTTTTTTGGAAAGAATATCGATATAAATTTCTGTTGGGAATGAAAATGCATAAACAAAAAGAGCAACAACAAAAATAGTAAGAAATTCCAAAATGACAAACCACAAATACACGTCTGTCAGAGGAAAAATAAAAAGCAGTGCGACAGAAAGTAGTGAAAGAAATGTAATACTTGCTGTTTTTATTGTTACTTTGGGACGCTTTAACCGACTCTGTCCTATTTCCCATATAACATACGCACCCTGGATAATAAGAAAAAGACTTATACTTACTGTAAACAAAGACGTCAAGCTATCACGAAGGATAACTACGCCATAAAATATTGCAAAAAGTATCCATACGAGGTATAGAGGTGAAAATAAAATTTTTCTTCCTTGAATAGTGTCACGAAAATGCACACGCAACCTGTCCAATCTATATTCTTTCAGCTGCCAAAGATTTACCCAAAATAATATCGATCGAATTGACCACAAAAAAAATCCAACGGTCGGTAAAAGTAGAAAAATATTCATTTTATAAACTTAAGCACCTCCTCAGCGAATAATTTTGGATTGTCATATGGCACTTTATGCCCTTCATTTTTTAGCACTACTAAACGAGCACCAAGTATTGTTTGTGCAATCTTTTTTCCATGTTCAACCAATGCTAATGTATCATTTTCACCCCACAGAATAAGTGTTTTTGTCTTTATTTTGTGGACATAATTCGATGCGTTCTCATTAATGACATTCTTGAATGTTTCTCGAAGTTTTTGTGCTTTGTAGTAATCGAATTCGCCAATGAATCTGTATATTGCCCACCTGACAGGCTTTTGTAAAACTTCCGGAACAAAATGGATAACTAATTGGCTTTTCCTGATAATTTTTTGAATAATTCTTTTTTTAAAAGAAAGCTTCATCCGTATAAGTGGACTACCACTCAGTATCATTTTTTCAACCATTTCTGGATGCAGTACTACAAATTTTGCAGCAACTCTCCCACCAAAAGAATGACAGACAAGTATTACTTTTTTGAGTTTATTTTTCTTTAGATAATGAAATAAAAACTCCACATAGTCATCCATGGTCATGACTGGCTTGGTAAGCTTCTCATTGCCAAATCCTGGAAAATCTGGAGCAAATACGCTATACCCATTTTTTTCAAAAATATTCTGGATAGCTCTATAATCACTTCCTGATTTTCCCCACCCATGGAGGATGATAATTGGTGTTTTCATATTATTTAACAGTGACGCTTTTGGCAAGATTCCGTGGTTTGTCTGGATCAAGTTTTTTTATTAATGCAATATAATATGCCAATAGTTGCATTGGGATAACGTGTGTAATAAGAGATGCATAGGGAATATCCTTCACTTGTATGTGATAATCAAAAATATCAGATGGCACTTCGCTGACACCAATAATTACTCCGCCTCTCGCCTTTATTTCCATTGTATTACTGATGATCGCATCATATGTCTCGTCTTTTGGTGCAAAAACAATGCATGGAGTACCTTTTTCAATAAGAGCAATTGGACCGTGCTTTAATTCTCCTCCTGCCAAACCTTCAGCATGAATGTAGGTAACCTCTTTTATCTTCAATGCCCCTTCCAAAGCGGTGGCAAAGGAAACTCCTCTTCCAATGAGAAACATATTTTTTGCATTAGAAAGTTTTTTTGCAATTTTTTCAATTTCGCTAAGCGATGATTTCGTAAAAAGTCTGTCGCATTCATCGGCTGCTTTGAGTAAATATTCTTTTGCTTTTGCTATGTCCAAAGTAAGCGCAAAGGATAACAGAAGAAGAAGAGAAATTTTCGCACTATACACTTTTGTTGATGCGACTGCTTTTTCAGGTCCAGCACCAAGTAACATTTTTATTTTGCTCATTCTATAAATTGTGGACCCCAACACGTTAGTAAGCCCAACAAGGGTACTTCCCTTTTTCAAAGCTCTTGTAATTGGCTCAATCACATCTATTGTTTCTCCAGATTGGGATAATGCAATGATAAGACTTTTCTCTGTTAGAAAATCTTCTAAATAATTAAATTCTGATGCAGGTGCGGTATTCACATGAGTTTTGGCAATTTTAGAAAACAAATACGTGCCACCAAGACAGGCATGATATGCAGTACCAGCACCAATAAAAAATGTCCCTTGTGCTTGCTTTACTACCTTTGCTAAATCTTTCACTTGATCATCATATTCTTTTGCAATATTTCGAATGACTTGCGGCTGTTCAAAAATTTCTTTCAGCATGAAATGGTCATAGATTCCTTTTTCTGCTTGTTCAATTTTCCACGTGATATGTTCTATCGACGGCGTCAGTATTTCTCCTCCTGGCAGTGACGTCAAAGAAATTTTTGTATCAAGTGTTACCATCTCATTGTCCTTGAGAAAAATAACATCTCTTGTATATGGCAAAATTCCACTCACATCAGATGCAACAAAAAATTCTTCTTTTCCTATACCAATGACAAGTGGTGATCCATTTTTTGCAGCAACAATTTGACGAGACCCTGCATGCAAAACAACTATCGCATTAAGTCCTTTGAGCAGATTGAATGTCTTTCGGACAGAAGTAGGAAAGTCATTTGTTTTGAGAAAGTCTTCAATGAGATGTGCCATAACTTCCGTATCTGTCTCTGAAGCAAATGTGTGTCCTTTTTCGACTAAATCATCTTTCAGCTCCTGAAAATTTTCTACAATACCATTATGTAAAAGGGCAATCTTTCCTGTGCAATCGAGGTGTGGATGTGCATTTGCGACTGTTACACCTCCATGCGTAGCCCACCTAGTATGTCCAATCCCAATGGTGCTTTTGGGAAGAGAAATTTTTGTATCTCCAATTTTTCCTATGTGTTTTTCTACAAGAATTTTCCCATTATTTTCGATAGCAATTCCCCACGAATCATACCCGCGATATTCCAAGGACCTGAGTCCTTCAAGAATCATTGAAGGCGTGTTATCTCTTTTTCCAATATATCCAAATATTCCACACATATTATTCTCCAACAAGTATTGGTACTATTTCTTCCAAATTACTGACAGTCCCATCAATCATATCTTTTTCTATATGTTCCATTTCAGAAAATCTGCCTCGTTTGACCCAAATTGTTGTCAGTGCATCGTCTGCCTTTTTTGCAGCATACAATACTGGCAAGTAATCATCAATAAGAAATACTTGAGAATCACTATATTGTTTTAAAACACTGCCAATTTCATTATCTTTGAGAGCAAAAATATGAATATGTTCTGGCGGTAAAAATTTTTCGAGTGACTTTATCTTTCTCTTTTGAAAAGAGATGTGTCCTGTTGAAAAAATGCCAAATTGGATTCCCAACTTTTGTAGCTCGTGAAAAACGGGCATTGTTTCTTTATACAAAGACTCCTCAATCATTTTGTCGCTAAAAATATCTCTTTCAAGCTCTTCAGGATTCAGTCCGCTCTGACTCGCTGCAACGACTTCTTTGCAAAAATAGAGAGACTCAAAATATCCAAACTTTCTTCGCGTTTTTTGGTATGCATCTTCTACAATTTCCATAAGTTTATTTGCATCAACATCTGAGAATCTTTTTTTAAGAAGCTTCCGATATTCTGCAATAAAACGGTCAGTATCAAAAAGTGTGTAATCAATGTCGAAAAGTGCGACTTTATTCATGATGTTTTTCAATTGTTTCAGAAAATTTTGTATAGAAAGTAACGTCTTTTGGAATATTTTTCATAATAGTCGTGCTTGGCCCAACAATAACACGCTCACCAATTATCGTCCCTGGCATCGTCGTAACACTGGCTCCAATATTTACACTACTTCCAAGAAAAACTCCAAGAGATTTCTTTTGGCTATCAACTTTTTCTCCTTTTACCACTATGGGAATAGGTCCTCTATCCAGTCGCACATTTGCTGTACAAAAATTCCCTGCAATTTTTGTATCTCTTCCAATGACTGAGTCTCCAATAAATCCTGAATGTGTTGTTGCGTGCTCTAAAAGCAAAGTATTTTTCATTTCCATTCTTGCCCCGACAACTGCATTCTCTTCAACAGAGCAGCCATTTCTTAAGAGCGCATACCCACCAACTTTAGCCCCTCTTCCGATATAAAGAGGACCTTTCAGCGTTGCTTTTTCAAAAATTTCTGCATCTTCATCAACATACACATCACCAACAATCGTTACATCTTTCTCAATTTTTGCTTTTTTTGAAATATGATGAGGAAGTTTTGAGAGAATATAATCTTTTATATCAAGTAAATCCCATGCATATTTGAGAGTAAGTGTTTTCTTATTTGTCAAAAGATGTGTCACATTTCCACTCTCTGCGTAGGACGTGAGTGCTGCTTCAAAATTGTAATGAGAAGGTGAAATACCTTCCAGAATCATGAGAAAAGTTTTGTTGAGTAGATACACAGCAACGATTTGCTCGAGTGTTTGATCTAATTTTTCAGGCTTCTCAATAATCTCTCTGACTTTCCCATTTTCTGTTTTGAGAAATCCATATCCAATGCGAGTAGGTTTTTTTGAAAGTAATACAACTGTTTTTGTGTCTTTTTGCAAAGAGAGCATGTCTTTAATGAATTCATGTACCTCAGCGTGATATGGTCCGAGAAGAAAAAATGATTCCTCTAGTCTTTCTTTCGCATCAAGGAGCGCTGCACCCATACCTCTTGCACCATCATGAATGACATATGAAATTTTTATACCCACCCTTTCCCCGTCACCAATAACTTCTGGAATTTCAGAATTTTCAGAGATAACAATAACAATATCTGTAACCTTTACCTTCTTCAAGGATATTATCGTATGTTCTAAAATTGTTTTCCCAGCAATAGTAATGAGTGACTTTTCACTAAATGGCTCAAATCGACTTGATTTACCTGCTGCTAATAAAACTGCTTGCATATTATTCCTCCGTAACTCTCTTCACATCTGCGCCAAGATCGTGCAACCGCTTTGCAAAATTTTCATAGCCTCTGTCTAATTTTTCAACACCAAAAATTGTACTTGTCCCTTTTGCTGCTAATGCAGCCAAAACAATTGCTGCTCCAGCTCGAATATCAACTGTTGACACTACTCCGTTATGCAACTTTTTTGGTCCAACAACTCGTATTGCATGAAAATATTTTTGGTTATCATCTTCATCATTAAAATTATAAACCTTAGACTTATCGGTTACCATAGGATTAAATAATTCTATTCTTGCTCCCATTTTCTTAAGATCTCTTACATATCCAAACTTATTCTCAAATACTGTTTCGTGCACTGTGGATACTCCATCCGCCTGTGTCATAAGAACAGTCCATGGCGCTTGCCAATCTGTCATGAAACCAGGATATATATTGGTTGTCACATCAGCTGCTATCAGTGGCTCTTTGTAAAAGAACCGTAAACCGTCTGCTTTTTCTTCAAATCCAGCTTTTGCAGCCGTTAGCTTATCAATAAATTCCAAAACATCTTTTTTCTTTGCATTTTCTATAAAAATATCACCCTTTGTCACAAGTGCGGCAATAGCAAAGGTGACAATCTCATTTCTGTCCTGGCTAATTCGATAGGTAGTCCCGTGTAACTTCTCAACTCCTTCAATAGTTATCTCCCGCTTGCCCGTCCTTTTTATTTTGGCACCCATCTGTATAAGAAGTCCAATAAGATCATCAATCTCTGGCTCTTCTGCGGCATTTTTTAAAACTGTAATACCCTTAGAAAGAACAGCTCCCAAAATAAGTGTTTCTGTGCCAATATGGGTGTTTTTCTCAAATATGTAGGTCGCACCATGAAGCCCTACTGTCGTCGCGTGAAAATATCCATCTTCACTGTGATACGTGATCTCTGCACCAAGCGCTTTCATTCCCTCGATCATTCTGTCGATTGGTCGTGCACCAAGACGACAACCGCCTGGATTTGGAATAATTGCCTCACCCATTCTCACAAGGAGCGGTGCTATAAACATACAAGATGTTCGTGCTTCTGCAGCTTTTTCAAGTGGAATTTCATGTGTTTTGAATTTCTGCACCTGGACTTTTACTCTGTGGTCAAGAATTTCTACTTTTGCTCCCAGCTCTTTCATGATATCTACCATCACAAAAAAATCTGAAATAAGTGGAATATTTTCAATAATAACAGCCTCTGAAGTCAAGCAGGCCGCAACAAGTGCCTTCAGTGCAACATTTTTTGCACCAGACACTTTCATAGTACCTTTTAGTGGATTTCCGCCAGTTACAATTAATTTTTCCATAAATTTCTGGATCCTGGATCAAGCCCAGGATGGCTTCCTCATTCTTTAAAGAATTTCGTAAGCCACTTTGTAAATATCTCCCGCACCCATTAATACTACCAAAATATTTGAGCCGAATTGATACTGATTGATATATTTTACCACATCCGAGAGGCTTGGTTGGTAAAAAACCTCTTTTCCCTGCTCTTTGAGGCTATTTGCAAGCAATGCTGAGCTTACAGATGCGTCTTTTTTCTCCCGTTCTGATGCATATATATCAGTCATCACAATTGTGTCCGCAAGCAATAATGAGTCAACAAATTCCTCAAACAATAATTTTGTTCGGGAGTAGGTATGTGGCTGAAAAATACAAACTATGTTTTTATCTGGATATGTTTCGCGAAATGTAGTCAGTGTTTTTCTTATCTCAGTGGGATGATGGGCATAATCATCATAGAGCAAAGCACCGCTTTGCAATTGTCCCATATATTCCATACGTCTTTTTGTCCCATGAAAACTTTGCAAGCCAGTTTCTATAACTTTTTTCTCTATTCCACAGAGCTCCCCCACAATATAAGCTGCTGTTGCATTTAATCTGTTGTGCTCACCCGGGATCCCTAAAGAAAACGTTTTATCTGTCACAATGTAGTCATTTTTTTGATCATATCCATATGTTATAGCTTTCCCTTTAAAATGCCTAAGAAGCTTTTGCACCTCTTTATCATCTCCGCATGCAATAAGAGTGGCGTCTTTTGGTAACTGACTCGCAAATTTCTCAAATGCACCTCTTACTTCCTCAAGAGACGCGTATAAGTCTGGATGGTCGAATTCAATATTTGTTATCACCAAAATAACAGGATGCTGCCAGAGAAATTTTGTGGTTTTATCAAATACCGGCTCAGTAGCGTATTCATCTGCCTCAGCAACAAAATACTCACCCATTCCATAATGACCAGGATTACCCAAAGATGGAATATTACCAGTCCCCACAACCCATGAAGGATTACGCTTCGCTGTTTTTAAAATTGTTGCTATCATTGCTGTTGTTGTTGTTTTTCCATGAGTACCTGCAATAGATATGCCTTTTAATTTTCTATCAAATGGTTGACCACTCATAAAATACCCTACTGCTTCTCCCTGAGTCATTATTGGAATATTCTGTTGCTTTGCAAAAACCACTTCGGGATTATCGTAGCCTTTATGTGCGCCTGTTGTAATGACAAGATCGACATTCCCGACATTATCTGGTACAAAACCAACAGATACTTCAATTCCAGCTCTTTGTAAAATTTCATCGGTTATAAATCCATCTGCAATATCGCTCCCAGTTACTTTCATCCCTGCTTCTTTCGCAATAACTGCTAAAGGCGTCATCCCAACACCTTTAATGCCAACAAAATGTACAGAATGTAATTTTTCTAATTTCATATTGGATTATTTGTTTTGGATTATTTGTTTATTCTTCAGGGCAATCTCTACTGCACTGAAGTCACTCCACGGCTGCTCACCTTTCCCATAATTCATTGACATTTCATGTGCTTTACCTGTAATAACAACAAAGTCTCCTTTTTTTGCCATTTTGACTGCAGCATTGATTGCTTCCTGTCTATCTGGAATTTCTTCAATTGTCATTCTGGTCGAAGATCCAGAATCAATTCCTTGTTTTATTTGTGCATTTATCTTTTCAACTGTTTCGCTTCTTGGATCTTCACTAGTTAAAAAAATAACATCGTCATATTTCCCTGCAACTTCCCCCATCTCTGGCCGTTTACTTCTGTCGCGTTCTCCGGCACTTCCGAATACATGAATTAGCCTCCCCTTCCCTTTCGATTTTATGCTGCTGAGCAGTTGCTCAAATGCGTTTGGTGTGTGAGCAAAATCAATCATAATAGTAAAGTCTTTTTTATAGACAACTTCCAAACGACCAACAGGGAGAATGAATGAATCCAAACTCTTTTTTACAATGTCCTCTGGTATTCCCAATTCCTTGCAAACAGCAATCGCAGCAAGCTCGTTATGATGATTAAAACTACCAGCATATTTACTTTTGTATGCGCTATTTTTTGCATTCACCTCTGCATCTTTGAGTCCATAGGTAATTATACGCGACGTTGGATTTGTGATTTGAGATCGGACGAGCGGATAAGACGGGTCATCTTTGTTAAGAATTGCAATCTTTGCTCTTTGGAGCAATCTCACTTTTGTCCTAATATAGTTGTCATAGGTTTTATGATAATCCAAATGCTCATGGGTAATATTGGTAAGCACTGCAATTGAAAAAGGTATTCCCCAAATCCTATTTTGATCAATTCCATGAGACGTCACTTCGAGGACAAGATACCTCTGTTTTTGTAAACCTTCATTTTTGACAATATATCGAATGAATTTCTGAAGCGCTAGTGACGCAGGGTTGGTGACATGAAATCCGGTGTCAAAGGTCTTGTCTCTAATATACGCACCAACAGTGGAAATAAGTGAGACATCTTTTCCTGCAGTTTTTAAGATATGATAAATAAGAGAAGACGTTGTTGTCTTCCCATCTGTGCCTGTTACGCCAATAACAGTCAATTTTCTTGCAGGAAATCCATGAATTGTATTTGCAAGGATTGCAACGAGTAGGTGGTACACATTTTTGGCTCTTTGCACCATAGGTATCTGCATTATAGCAACTTTTGCTATACTATTCCTATGACCGGTCGTACGCATGATCTTGCAGCATTCACCACACTTTCTTATATTGTTGCAACACAACCACTCATCCACATCTCCTTAGGTACGACAATTATTGCATTTACTGCGAATTTAGTAGGAGGACTCACTCCAGATATTGACCAGCCAACAGCAGATTTATGGAGAAAATTACCTGCCGGGACACTCTTTGGGAAGATTTTATCTCCTTTTTTAGGAGGACACCGCTTTATTTCCCATTCAATACTTGGTATTTTTCTTTTTGGATTCCTTTCTAAATATCTCTTATCTCTTGCATCGCATACAATTTTGGTCAATATGGATATAGTCTGGTGGTCATTTATGATAGGGTACATATCTCATCTGGTTATGGATACTTTCACAAAAGAAGGTGTGCCGTGGCTATTTCCTATTCCCTTTCATTTTGGCATTCCACCGATAAAATTCCTGCGTATAAAAACAGGAGGACTTATCGAAAAAGCAATTATTTTCCCATTGCTACTTCTTATAACGTTCTATATTTATTATGCTCATTACAGCATATTTCTCTCATTTTTCAGGCATTTGAGATAATTTACTTGTAGAGATTGAAAAAAGTGAGATTGTTTTGCAGTGCCTGGCCACTCACTGGAGATAAATTGTGATCTGCAGAGAGATACGATTTGAAGTCAACTTGCTTTCCAAGTTTTTGTAGCATTGATACTAACTCTAGAGACCATGAATAAGGCACAGTTGGATCTGCTGTCCCGTGATTAAGCTGAAGTGGCAAAGAAATATCAGAAAGGTAATTAAGCGGAGATAGTTCTTGCCAATTTTTATTGTTAGCGCTTGGCTCACCTAAAATCTGAAATGTTTTAGTATATGGGTAAGGACTTACTGCTGCCTCTGGTAATTGATTTCTGTGTGATTTTTCAAACCATTTAATTGGATCTGTCACTGGTGCCCACAAAACAGTCGCTTTTACTGTATTTTTCAGCAATAGTTGATGAGGAAGTATTTCCAAAACCGTCAGTGTTACTTCACCGCCCATAGAATGTCCCCACAGAAATACTTTTTGAGGATTTGCTTCAGGAATATTTTTTACTGATGTGAGAAGATTCATGACATCAACCGGATACCCATATCGCTCAAGACCATCATTATTATCTTGAGAATTCGCATTGCCTCGATAGTCTGGCTTGATAACAAGAAACCCCTGCATGGAGAAAAAATCTGTTACTCCTTTATAAGAATTAATCGTGTCATATTGTTTGGGATTTATATATCCATGGTTGAGAATAAGTACTGGAAAACCACCTTGTGGTTTTAATGAAGTTGGAATATTCATTAAGGCATATTCTGTAAGACCATCTGAGGTAAATGTAATAATTCTACTTGTGAAATTTGACCCACCGGCAACCTGCTCTTTTTCAGTTATCTGACTTCCAGCATACGATCTTTTTTGTAAATTCGAAATTGCATAAGGGTCAATTGATTGTGTTTGAGGGGTTATGGAAGGGAGAGAAATTTTTTGAAGTGAACGAACGCTGTGCTGTTTGAAAATAAAAAATAAACTTAACACTCCAAGAATTAGAATGAAAACAGTTACTATTCCTTTCTTATTCATTTGTTTATTAGTATATTATTCCACCTCTGTTGGCGCAATACCATAGTAGAGCAAAATATCTTTTGCAATATCAAAAAATATCGGAGCTGCTGTCTCTGCACCGTAAATTGATGCTGTAGGCTTATCTAAAATAACAAGCATACTAAATTTTGGATTGTCAGCGGGAGCAAAACCAATAAAAGACGCTATTGTTTGGGAGGGATCATAATGACCAGCAACTGGAATTGATGCGGTACCAGTTTTTCCTGCAATTCTATATCCCTTGAGGCGTGCAAAGCTTGCCTCACCTTTATTGACTGTATAGACAAGAATCTCAGTCATAACTTTTGCTGTTTGACTGGAAATTGGCTGACTGAGGACTTTTGGAGGAATAGGAATATTTTGCCCGTCTGGAGTTTGTATCTTATCCACAACATGTGGCTCCATACGCATGCCATTATTCGCTATGGCAGAAAATCCATCTAACAATTCTATGGGAGTTATGGAAATTCCCTGTCCAAAACTTGCCGTTGCCACGTCAATTGGATACCACTGATTTTTTGGACGAAGCGATAATGCTTCTTCTCCTTGTAAATCAATGGCTGTTTGATCTCCTATCCCAAAATTTGTAATACCTTGCACTAGCCTATCAAGTCCTAAAAGCTGTCCAACATAGACCATGCCCGTATTGTCAGAATGACGAATAATATCCGTCATCGTGATATTAGGAAAATACTGATCGTTCCACGTATGAATAGTGTAATCAAATACTTTTACAGGACCTGTACAATTGGGACAGGTACTTTCAGGCTTTACGAGATTGTCATTGAATGCCGTAGACATTATAAGCGGCTTGAATGTCGATCCTGGTTCGTACGTATTGGTTATGAAAGGATTTTTGTAGAGACTTTGGTTATAATCCCAAAAATCCCGCGGATCAAATGAGGGGAATGTACTCATCGCCAAAATTCCACCAGTCTTTGGGTCCATAACCGCAACCATACCACTATCCGCTCCAAAATGAGTAATACCCTGTTGCAATTTTTTCTCAACAATGTATTGAATGGTCCTATCGATATGCAGTGTCAGACTTCTTCCATCTTGTTGCCCACTATCCCCTTGTAATTTTGATAATACTGGTCGACCAAGCGCGTCGTGTATCTCAACAGCTTGTCCTTGTCTCCCACGAAGCTGCCTGTCATAGTACCCTTCCAGTCCAAAATATCCTTTGTCCTGACCCAGGTCATCTTTACCAACAAATCCTAAAAGCTGTGCAGCCATAGAAGCCTCTGGGTAAAATCTTGTGTATCCCTCTTCAAAGCCAACACCTGGAAGATTTTCTTTCTCAAGTTGATTTTTTTCGTCTGTTGTCACATGCGTTGCAATAGGAACCCAAAATTTATCCTGAGACAACTGTGCACTTACTGATGCTATGTTAACTTGTAACAAAGAGGATAACACGCGTGTTGTATTTTCTTTATTTTTTACTTCTTTTGGATTTGCAAAAACAAGATAGGAAAGTGTATTTGTTGCCAGAGGGAATCCGTCTTGCGTCTTTATGTCACCTCTTGTTGCTGGAATAGTAACCAATGTGCCATATTGTGCCTCTCCCATTGCTGAAAGCTCCTGAGCCTTTACCACCTGCCAATAAAATAGCCTGGATGTGATAATAAGAAAAAGGAATCCGAAGAGAAAAAGTGTGGTAAGAAATCGCCATCTCATTGCTTAAGAGCAAGCGGCAGAGGATTTGCAAGCACAACTTCAGATCTTGCATCGACAAATCCTAGCGTTGCTGCACAGGACGCAATTGTTGTTAGAGATGAAAGTGAATATACTTTCTCAGAAATCTCCATATTTTGTTTTTCAAGAAGACCTATCTTATCCTGCATACTTGCTAACGCAATCCCGTCTGTTGAAAGAAAATTACTTATACCCATTTGTATAAAAGACAGCAGAATGATTACCGTTACCAAACTTGTGATTATTATATGTGTTTTTTTCATATTTTCTCAAAAACTCTCATCTTGGCACTTCGACTTCTTGGGTTACTATGTATTTCATCCTCCCCCGGCGTCATTGGCTTCTTGAAAACATTCTTACCCTTACCAGTATTTTCAAATTCTCGAAATGTTTCTTTCACAATTCTGTCTTCGAGTGAATGAAACGTTATCGTTACCAATCTTCCGCCGGGTCCTAGTAATTCCAGGGCTTTTGGCAATGCATCTCTTATACTTCCTAATTCATCATTGACTGCTATTCGCAAAGCCTGAAATACCTTTGTTGCTGGATGAATCTTCTCACGTGTCTTATAAACGTCTCTTATTATGTCCGAAAGCTCTGTCGTCGTCTCAATTGGCTTTATTTTTCTTGCCGCAAGTATTGCTTGTGCAATTTTTTTTCCTCTCCATTCTTCCCCTAATTTTTCAAAAAGCTCAGTAAGCTCTGCTTGATTTAATCCATTTACTAATTCTTTTGCAGAAACACTTAAGTCTTTATCCATCCGCATATCAAGCGGAGCGTCGTGCAAAAAGCTAAATCCTCTCTCTGCTGTCTCTAATTGATGTCCTGAAACCCCAAAGTCAAATAAAATTCCCGCTACATGGTCAAATCCATTTTCTTTTGCAATTTCTGCAATATGTGCAAAGTTTCCCCGTACCACATGTAGTCTCTTACTTCTTAATTCTTCCTCAACATACTTTAGCGCTTCTTGATCAACATCAATCCCTAATACTTCTCCCCCATGTTCTAAAATCAATTTCGTGTGTCCTCCTCCACCAAGTGTTGCGTCAATATACTTCTGGCCTTGCTTCACTTCTAATGCGTCTACTGCCTCTTGTAGTAGCACTGTTGTGTGATACTTACTCATCTCCGTCTTTCTTGGTCAATTTTTCTGCAACTCTCGAAATATTCTCGCTTAATTTCTTTTGCTCTTCATCCCAATTCTTTTTACTCCATACCTCTACAAATCTCTCAATCCCTACATAAATAATGTCAGTATTAATTCCTGCGTACAGTCTCAGATGCTCGGGCAGAACGCATCTTCCTTTACTATCAAGCTCAACATATGCTGCATTTCCGAGTAAAAATCTCTGCATGTCTCGTGCGCTTTGATTCGTAAATGGTAATCCTTCAGTCCCTTCCAACAGCGTTTTCCAATTTCCTTCAGATACAACTATCAGACAATTATCCAAACCTTTTGTAAAAATAAGCTTATCTCCTAAAACATCCCGAAATCTTTTTGGAAAAGCTATTTGGAATTTTTCTTGTATTCTTCCCTCGTACTGGCCTATCAGCATAGTTTGATTTTCAAAGACCTACTTTTTCCTACTTTGCACTATTTATATATAATGGACTACTTTTCACAACCTGTCAACACCTACATGTAGGGATTTTTCACAGAAAAAACACTACCACTCTGTCATTGTGAGGAGCCGCAGGCGACGTGGCAATCTATTGGAGAATTTGCAATTTGTAGTCAGTTATAGCGAAGCTGTACTCTCGTAGGTTTTGCCGTCTGATTTTTGTATTTTCACGACAATTTTAATATCAGTCACATCCTGGTCATAATGACAGACATTTGAGCAGGTCCCAAGAAGAATATCACGAGAGATAGAAGTGTCAGATGACTTAATATCGATATGCCCAATTGCACCGCGTGGGACATTTCCTTTTGATGTGTATGATAATTCAAAATCAATAGAGGTTACTCCTGCAAGCTTTGTAATACTCAGCGTGACCGCTTTTCCACCTTGAGACGGAGAAAGTGTCATGCCTAAATCTGATGGAGAAATTGTCGGGATTGCCGCTGTAATGTCTGGCGTCGGTGTCGGATGAGCATTTCTTCCAGAAAGTACATAATATCCACCACCAGTAAGAGCAAGGAGCACTATCACAACTCCTGCGACAATCATTATCATTTTCTTATTCATACGAATATTGTGTACTAACTTTTTATACTTGTCAACTTGTTAGTTTTGAGTCTTTGAGAAGAGTCTTCTTGTATTTATTTGGATTGGATATTCACCAGTAAAACAGGCCCCACAAAAACCTGCCATTTTAAATGCATCCTTCTCAGATAGACCGCGTATTCTTTCATCCCCAACTGCAGCAGCCAACATTTCCAGAGGAGTAGGATAGTCAACGCTATCAAATCCCAATTCTTTTGCAATTGCTTTGTTGTCTCCTTTCAATCGCGCAGCAACGAGTTTTTTCTTGTCGGGAAAATCAACTCCCATATAACAAGGAAATTTAATTTGTGCTGCTGATGAACGTAAATGTGTCTCAGCCGGAGGCGCATCATTCATAAGCAGAGGATAAAGGGATAATATTTGACTAATGCCAATTGCAGAAGGCCCCTTTACGATAGAATCATCAATCAGTGCAACTCGTTTGCCCGCGAGTGCATGAGTATCAACTCTGTGCTTTGTACTTATGATATCTTGCCGCTGACCATCTGGCATGATAAATGATCGTATTGCATCTGCATTCACTATGAGCGCTGTTTGTAGTTGTAAAGTTGGAACAATTTTTCTCGCTTCTTGGTCTGTTAATCCAAATAACTCAGGGGTCTCAAGAAGGATTGTTTGCATTTCCTGTGCATATCCTTCTCCTGCAAATCTTCCAGAATGTTCGATTGGAACAATAATATCAGGCAAAAATCCTTTTGCTGCATCTTTTCGTGCAAGACTTTTCCCTAATTCACGTCGTACCTCAGTTCCATATCTTCCAAAGATTTTGCTGTCTGGAGATGCAAAGTAAATGAGTTCAAAAAGACACTGCGATAAATTTTTAAGATCTGTTCGCTCATCCATAAAAAATGTATGTACGCCATCATCATCAATAACAACTCCTTCACCAGGATTAATTGGACGAATATATCTTGCGCCTGCTTTCATTAATGCAGTAGGCTCTGATGCTAAAACATGACCCTTCCCATCTGGAAGTTCGCCTAAAACCATTGGATGAAATCCCTTTGGATCTCTTATACCAAACATTTTCCCTTCTCCTGAGATTATTAGGTTATATGCTCCATCACATTGTTCTACTACATTAATAATCGCTTCTTTCATATTGCGTGTCTTTCTAAATTCCTGAAGAATTGATTGATGAATAATCCATGAGTCACTCTCCGCTTTTTTCTGAAGAGAAGATGGCAATTGTTCTAGAAGATCACGAGGATTTGTAAAATTTCCATTATGGACCAGTACAAGACCCTCTTCTTCGTAAGGTTGCCACGCATTTTCTCCACCAGATGTAGAATAGCGAGTTTGTTCGACAATCATTTTTGGCTTTTGAGTTTTAAGAGAACCTATTGCTTCTGGTGTCAGTACTCGCTTCACAAGTCCCGAACCCTTAATCATTTCAACATTTCCATATGCATCTGTTATTGCTGCACCAGCTCCTTCCTGTCCCCTATGTTGCAGTGCAATCAATCCGATAACAGAACGAGGGATAGCATCCGCCATTTCTTCTCTGAGATACATGCCAAAAATGCCACAGTTGTGGGGTGTTTTTTCAGGTGTTGCTAGATATTCGACTGCGCTCATTAAGAAATTCTTCCCTTAATAAATTCCGGCAGTTTGTCTATGCTAATTCTTTCTTGCTCTGCTGTGTCTCTGTGTCGTACCGTCACTGTCTTATCTTCCAAACTTTGAAAATCAATGGTCACACAAAATGGCGTACCTACCTCATCTTGTGCTAGATATCTTTTCCCAATATTGCCTCTATCATCCCACTGAATGAGACCTGAAATATGTTGCTTGAGATCCTGATAGATTGCCCTTGCAACTTCTGTAAGCTCTGGCTTATTGCCAAGAAGCGGGAATACTGCTGCTTTCACAGGAGCAAGCTTTGGATGGAGTTTTAAGACAACTCTTTTCTCGTCTTCATAATAGGAATCAAGCAAAAAGAATAATAATGACCTATCAACACCGGCTGATGTCTCAATATCCCACGGAATAAATTCTTCACCACTTACCGGGTCTTTATAATTCATTGGCTTGCCACTATATTCCTGGTGGCGAGACAAATCCCAATCTCCTCTGTGGTGAATTCCCATAAATTCCTGCCAACCCCATGGCGAATTATATTCTATATCTGTTGCAGCCTTTGCATAGTGCGCACGTTCTTTGTCTTCATGGTCCCGAAAACGAAGATTTTCTTCTTTCATTCCTAAAGAAAGATACCAATCCATTCTATTTTGCTTCCAATAGTCAAACCATTTTTTTCCTTCTTGCTCTTCTGGTCTTATATAAAACTGCGTTTCCATTTGCTCAAATTCTCGCGAGCGAAAGACAAAATTTCCAGGTGTAATTTCATTTCTGAAAGCTTTTCCAATTTGAGCGATACCAAAAGGTATCTTCACACGACTTGAGCTCACGACATTCTTAAAATTCACATGGACTCCATTGGTAATTTCTCCACGAAGATACAGCTCTGCTTGCTCTCCTTCCAATACTCCTAAATAGGTTTTGACGAGTAAATTAAATAACTTTGGCTCTGTCCATTCTACTTTTACTCCTGCATGTGAAGATTCATGCGCTTTAATTTCATCTGGCTTATCAGATCGAAACCTCTGATGACAGATTTTACACTCAACAAGTGGGTCGGTAAATGCTTCCACGTGACCTGAAGCCTCCCATGCTTTTGGGTTCATAAGAATGGCAGCATCCACACCAACCATATCATCCCGTGCGTAGACTATTGTCTTCCACCACAAATCCTTAATATTTTTCTTTAATTCCACTCCCATTGGACCATAATCCCATGTCCCGGCGAGTCCACCATAGATTTCACTTCCTGGATAAATAAATCCACGACGTTTCGCAAGTGCAACTATTTTTTCAAGTGAAGTAGTATTCATGCTAGTATAATAGCAAAAAGCTTTCTGAATGTCATCCGGGAGAACGGAAAAAAATGGAGCGGGTATTATTATTCTTCAGGAGGATAGTCTGTATGTTCTGATATTATTTTATCTAAAGTATCAACATTATGGATATAATCATACTGTGGTTTTGGATCTATGCCAGAAATATCTTCCACTCGTTCTCGAAGCCTTCTTGAATCATCATCACCACGATATGCCCATGATTTGAGTCGAAGTGGTGCACCATTAAAATTCTCTGTTACGGATCCATCAGATTCCTTATTGGGATTAGCATCTATCCTATCCCACTCTTGTTGGAAATTTTTTATTGCCTTTTCGCGAGTAATAGGCACTTGTTCGTAACTCATAAGGGAATGTATTGTACCACCACCAATCTTAAAATTCAATATCTTCAGAGAAGTCTTGGGAGAATTTGGCGGGATTTGAGCTTTCGCTCAAGAATACTTTCTATAAAATAAGAGGCTTTTGCACCTGACAAATCATATTGACCAGACCAATATCCCAGAAGTGACAGTAACTGCACTTCAAAGTCATGGATAAGTGGAATAACATCTTGTTGAATATTTAATGCAAGCAATGTTTCTTGTAGAAGATTAAAGACTTGCTGATTTTCCTGATTTTCAGGACATAGCCCATCAATCAGCTCACAAATATGATATGCAAGGCCAACTTTGGTCAAATCATTTTTAATATCAGAATAAAATTCTATAGCCATGGCTTCTGTAAGAATTGGAAGCTGGTGGCTTTTGTGAAGAGTCAGAGAGGTGAAATTCAACAATTCAATGTGAGATGCTCTTTTGCTTGGAATTCTTCGTACCCCTACTGCTTTTATCTGCAACTTCCCCATTGTGGGAGTAAGGACGGTAAGGATTCTATCTGCCTCACCCACATTCCGTCTTTTGAGGATAATGCCATTGGTAGTAAATTTTTGCATGACTTATTTATCTTACATTTAATTTAAATGTCATGTCTGTCAGAAGTGGGAAATCAGCTAACTTTCTGCTTCCTGTGAAGATGGAATAATCTTGATTGTCAGTGCCTGGTTGCTTTTGGATAAGCAGTGGAAGCGGCGATCCACCTGCCAACTTAAATGGCAATGTGTAGGTAATAGTAAATGTCGAACTTCCCAAAGGTCTTACGGTCAGGAATCCATCAAAGACAGTCTTTCCCAAATCTTCATAACTTGTCACTTTTACCTCAGATCCTTGACTTGTCACGAGTTGACTACCTTTTGGTACATACAAACGCAGCCAGTCTCTCTGAATGGCATTCAGACACAAATTACCATGCTCTAAATTACAATCAGATGGTTGATATGGATTTTTATAAGTAATTTTCACTGTTTTTTGAATAGTTCCATCAGATGAAACACTGTACGTCTGAGCGACAGCTTCTGTAATGAAAAGATTGGCCTTTGCTCCACCAAAATTACTATCATTCACATGGAGGTAGTCTCCATCAAAATTTTGAATTCTCCCTGCTGCATTTAATGCTTCCAGTCCACTTTGTGCATCAGTACTATTGATATCAAAGAGAATATGTTTTTGATTTATTTCTGCAATCATAGTCTGTACCAATGGACCCCAATACTTCTTTGGTGAGGAAGCAAAAGCTCGTTGCATAATTGCGTAGAGCAAATCACCAACAACCGATTTTCTATTTGTTTTGACAAATCCAACTGGCTGGTCTGCTTGTTGTTCAAGTGCATAAATAACTTGTGGACAGTTACATCGTGGGTCTGTTTTGGTTGTAAATGTCTGTCCGTCTGCTTGAATATCTCCCAAAACACTCATTGCTGCAACAAGCGCATGCGTATCAATTGCAATAATACCGTCCACTGGCACATAGCCACCTGCTGTTTTGTACAGTTTATTAAAATCATCCATTGACTTTACAAAGTCAGGAGACAAATTGGTATCGCGCAAATTCCACAAAGGTACTTGTGGTAAATAAAGAGCAATAGGCTTTGGCGCTGGTGGTTTATTACCAATTGTTGCATCTAAATTATAGATATCATTTGAGCTATCAACTGCAATGACGCCTCGTGTGAGTCGAAAAATAGCATATGCTGTGATAAATCCTCCTGTTGGACGAAGCTCTTTATCATTTTGGAAAAGGATTAAATATTTTTTGTCTGATGGGTCACCAAGCAATGCCGGTAATACTTTAATTAAAGGCTTTGCCTGGTGGGTAAAATTTGCTGCATCATCAACTGTTGTTTTGACACTTGCAAGCGTTGTCTTAATTGCTCCCAACCCCAAAAATGATGGGTAATGACCGGGGCTTACTGCGTCTATTTCTTTTTGTGCCAATATAAGTTGTGCTTCAAGTAGATCGATTTGGGGAGTCACTTTACTCATTGTCGTTACTGCTGTTTGAATTCTTTGCTGTGCTGTACCTCCGGTAAAACTTCCTGCTCCTTTTAGCCCCAAGACATCTGCGTATGGCTTTATTGCATCAACAGCAATTTGCGCAGCGGTAAGACCGTAACTTCCCGCATTTGCCAAATGCACGGCGTCATTGTAATAAAAATTAAGAGGCGGAATAAATCGGAGATATCCCATACCTTGTAAATCTTTTTGTACCTGAGCAAGGTCATTTTTTGTATCACGGAGATTGTCCGAACCAACAGCGATATTTTCAGTCTTAAGGGCGCTCAAAGCCAATTTCCCAACACTTGCTGTTTTTTTTGCGTCTGCAATAACTTTAATAGTTGGAATAATAACGCCAAAAAGCGAAAAGAGTATCAAAACAACGACTACTCCGAGCGTGATGTAATATTTTTTTGTTAGTTTTGTCTTTCTTTTAGCCATAGGCGGCATTGGATCTTCTTGTGTTGGAGCTGTTTTTTCTGTTTGCTTTTGTTCTGACGTATTACTTAAATCAATTTTCTCAAACCCATCCATTTATTAATAATAACCAACAAACGCTCCGGATGTCAAATATTACAATGCTCCCTTACCCGATATCATTGCCCAAGGAGTTTTTGCGATAATAATCAAATCATACATGATGGATCGTTTTTTCACATAATCAGCATCCATTTGAATACGTTTATCAAAATTTATTTCAGATCTTCCTGAGACCTGCCACTGACCGGTAAGACCTGGCTTAACAGAGAGCACGACTTTTACTGCATCCTTTGTCTTAGGATATTTTTTTTGTTGCTCTCTCAGCTCATCTGGATAATATGCCCGTGGCCCAACAAGACTCATTTCACCCAAAAGAATATTGAAAAATTGCGGCACTTCATCTAAGGAGTGTTTACGAAGAAATCTTCCGACATTTGTGATACGAGGATCTTCCTTCAATTTATAGCTTCCTTTTTTATAATCTTCAAGGAGTTTTGCAAATCGTGGATTTTCTCTGAGGATTTCGTGCGCATTTTGTATCATCGAGCGAAATTTATACATTTTAAAAAGTGTTCCATTTTTTCCTACTCTTTCTGGTGTGTCTGCAAGGACCGGTCCATGGGAAGTACATTTTATAAATAGTCCAACAAGAAAAATAATCGGGCTAAAAAAAAGAATAAGCACAGAAGAAAAGATGATATCCATTAACCGCTTCGTTGCTTCGTAAAACATACTTTTTTTTACTTCAGTGTACGGCATACATTAAGCCAAGTGTTCATTATTCGTCCCTTGTAATTTCTCTACAAATTTCTTAATTTTTCCAACAGAAGATTTTGGACAAACTAATATGACATCATTGGTATTTACTACCACCATTTCTTGTAGGTCAATACCAACAATCATTTGCTTGCTATAATTAAAAATCAAAGAATCCTTTGAGTCTTCAATCATCGCATCTCCTCTTATAACATTTTCTTCTTCTGTCTTTGCCAAAGCTTCTTTAAGAGCCTCCCATGCTCCGATATCACTCCATTCGATATCTTCAGAGATAACAAGTCCATCACGTCTTTCCATTTTCTCTAAAATTGCATTGTCAAAATTAATTTTTTCAATTGTTGGATAGATTTCTTCAAGCTTTTTTTCAAAAGAAGGCGTATTCCATGCACTAACTATTTCAGACAGACTCTTTGCAACTTTTGGTGCATATGTCTCGAATTGTTTCCAAAGAAATGTAGGAGTTGTTACAAAATATCCTAAATTCCAAGCATGCTTACCACTTTCAAGATACTGTTTTGCTGTTTCTCCTTCGGGTCGATAGTGAAAATCTTTAAAGGAATGGAAAATTATGCCATTCTTTTCTTCAACTTTCTCACCATATGCTATCCATCCCAAATTTTCGCTTGCAAATCTTGGCTTCTGCGCGACGAAAATAATCCGATTAGGTTGATCTTTTACAATACTTCCTGCAGTCTGAAGAATCTTTCGAAAATGATCTTCTTTTTTGACAAGATGATCGCTCCAGAGTATCGCTACCGGCTCAAGAGGAGCAATCTTGCAAAGAATTCCAGCGACAAGACCAACTGCTGGTCCAACGTCTCTCATAACAGGCTCTCCTATGATGTGACTTGCTGGAACATGAGGAAGCTGCTCACTCACGATGTCAGTAAATGATTTTCCCGTTGCAATATAGAGATGTTCCCAGGGAAAGTCTGGCTGAAGCCTATCTGCAGCAAGTTGCAAAGTTGATTTATCTCCAAGTATTTTCTCAAACTGCTTTGGAGTATTTTTTCTCGAAAGAGGCCAAAGCCTACTTCCAACTCCTCCTGCAAAAATTACAATATTCATAAAAGACGAATGTTTCATGGTATCATTGTTTCATTGTCAACAATGGATCAATGAAGCAATAGGACAATGAATTTATATTTTTTGTATCCTGTACTTAACGATTTCAATAAAATTTCTCTTAAATACTTTGAATCTAAACCGTTCTGCATTCCTAATACAGGCTCTCTTATTATATCTACCAACACGAAAGCTTTTCAATACCTTTATTAAAGATGTCGCAGATTGCGTATCGAAAAATTCACCTGTTTTCCCTTCTTGTATTATCTCAAGCGCTCCTCCTTTTCGATATGCAATGACTGGCTTACCAAAATATTGTGCTTCCACCATAACAAGCCCAAAATCTTCATTTCCTGGGAAAATAAGTGCTTTACAATGTTTGTAATATGCTATGAGCTCTTCATCAGTCACCTTCCCGACAAATTCTACTTTTGGACCTGCTTTCTCTTTAAGACTGTCAAAATTGCCTTCTCCAATAACTTTTAATGGCACTCCCAGTCGTGTTACAGCCTCAACTGCGATGCCTATTCGCTTATATGAAGTAAATTTTGATATTCTTGAAACAACAAGAAAATATCCTTTATCGTTTGTGTCTTGTATTTTGTATCTTGTGTCTTGTAACGTTGCCGGTGGATACACAACAATTGATTCTCTTCCATAATATTTTTTTATACGTTTTCTCACCTCTTCAGAAATTGCAATGTATGCATCAGGTCTTTTGCTGGCAATTTTATCCCACCAGCGAAGATAGATAATAAGTGGTTTTGTGAGAATTCTGAATATGGTATTTTGAAAATATTCATCATATCCGCTCCATAAATACCGGGTTGGCGTAAGACAATAACAAATATGTCGTGTTTGTGGTTTGGTAAGTATTCCCTTCGCTGCTTCACTTGTTACAGAAATCACAAGATCGTATTTATCAAAATTAAATCCCTCAAATGCTTGTGGCATAAGATACGCGAGTAATTCATGCGCTTTGTTAACAAAAGGCAATCTTTGAAGAAATGATGTGTATATCCGAAAAGATTTGGCCCATGGCGCTTTCTTGGGATTGTAGACTGAAGTATATAAAGGTGCCTTAGGAAATATCTTGTGCAGTGCTAAAAGTACCCTTTCAGCGCCACCAAATTTATTTACCCTGTCATATACTAAGGCAACTTTCATAGACCGCAAGGGTTTGTCTTGCAGTCTTTTCCCATGTAAATTTTTTTGCAAGTTCTTTTCCATTTTTTTTTCTAGCTGGAAGACTTTGTATCTTCCCGTTATACACGTTTAGCAATATTTCCGCAAGGCTATGAGTATCTTTGGGATCGAAATAGAGAGACACATCTTTATAGATTTCATGAAAAATAGGAATATCTGATGCAATGACGAGACAATTATTTTCCATTGCCTCAAGTCCTGGTAGTCCAAATCCTTCCATAAGAGATGGCATGACAAGCGCTAGTGCATTTTTATAAAGACTCATCAATTCTCCATCACTAATGGCATGTTTGAACACAATATTATTTTCCAAACCTGCCTGCTTTACCTTTTTCTCAAGTCTTTTATAGAAGAAATCCCCTTTGCCAACAAGAATCAGTTTTACGTCATGCCGGACTTGATCCGGCATCTCAAAATGACGAAGAAAAAGACTGAATGCATCCATAAGACTTTCTAGGTTTTTGTGGGGATATGCATTGCCAACATAGAGAAAGTAGCTGGTAGTTTTATTTGTTTCTTGTGAGTTGTATCTTGTGAGTTGCGCATCAATTCCTTCGTATGTCACCACTATTTTCTCGGCTGGAACATGGAGATGGTCAATAATTTCTTGCTTTGTTGTCTCTGAAACAGTCAGTATTTTTTGCGCTTTTATTGCTGCTTGAGAAATAATATATTTGTATCCAAGGAGCTTGAGATTGTAAAAAAATAATGTATGAGTAGACGCTTTTCCTGTTGGAAAATGGTGCAAAATAAGGTCATGCATTGTCACCACAAATTTTCCTTTGTATCGAATCGGCATTGAAAAGTAAGGAAAATGGACAAGATCCAAATTCGCTTTTTTCAATATTTTAGGAAATTCCAACTGCTCGCTTAATGTATGCCAAGGGATATCGCATTTTTGAATTATGAATTTTGAATTATGAATTATGAATTGAATATCTTTGAAATCTTTACTTAATGCAAAGAGAACGTACTCATTGGTTGTATCGATTTTTTGAAGATTCACTACCAAATTCCTTATATACCGCCCAACACCAGTCTCATTCCATAACCTACAATCAATGCCAATTCGTTTCATAGTATTAGACAATTTTTGCAATTGCATTTTTTTCTAAAAAATCTATTCCTTTATAAACTATCCATGTCATGATTGCAGGATATTTCCTGATGTAGTGCTTTTGATAGAATAATTTCATTGCCTCAAAACGGTGCATATGGACTTTTCTTTTTCTTTCAATATCTGCAGTTGTCAGATGTTGTGTATGTTTTTTTATTCCACTACTCACTCCTTTATAATGAAGGATGCTGACTGTTGGGACGAAATATACTTTCCAACCTTTTTCTCTGAGTCTATAGCAAAAATCTAAATCCTCACCATAAAAAAAGAAGTCCTCATCCCACCAATGAATTTCTTTTCCTGCCTCAGCACGTACAAGCATAAAAGCTCCAGCGATTGCATCAACCTCATGAATTGTATTGAATTTCTCCCATCCCAATGTATACCCTGCAAAAAGTCTTGCATGAGGAAATAACTTTTCAAGACCTGAAAAATGGCAAAAACTATTCCATGGAGTTGGAAAACCTCTATGAGAAGCATCATCCAATACACCATGAGGCAACAAAACTTCACATGAGCTTGCACCTGCATCTTTATGTGTATCCATAAAATCAATCATTGTAGTGAGTGTTTTTTCAGGGACTAGTGTATCTGAATTTAAAAATAATAAGTATCTTCCCTGTGCATGCAAGATCGCAATATTATTGCCCTTTGAAAAACCAAAATTTTCTTTGTTTTCGAAGAGAATAAAGTTTTTAATTTTTGAATGCATTTTATATTCTTCAAGCGCAGCAACAGAATCGTCATTGGAGTGATTATCACTGACGAGTATTTCAAAAACTCCTGATGCAATTTCTTCTGGATAATTCTTTTCAATTGACTCTATTGTCTCAATGGTTAATTGTCTTGTATTAAAACTCACAATGATAATAGATAAATCCACTTTCATAAATTTTCGTCATTATAACATTACTCTTCTATAGCCTTTTTATAAACACCTTCGAGTTCTCCTGTTATTTTTTCCCAGTTATAATTTTTCTCAACAAACTCGCGTGCGTTCTTTGCAATCTTTTCGGCTATTTCTGGCTTTTCTATCAAAGAAATAACATGCTCTGCGATCTGAGAAGACGTTGTTGCAACAAGCGCATCCTGTTTGTGTTTGGCATTAAGTCCCAAAATTCCACGCGGTGTTGTCACAACAGGAACTCCTGATGCCATAGCCTCTAAAATTTTGTAGCTTGTCCCACCACCGACAACGATTGGGGCCAAAAGGATATCTGCTTTTTGATAAATTTTTGCTGTGTCATCGGGTGCATTTTCATCAAAAACAATTGAAGAATCTTCTAATCCTAATTGTTTTAAATTCTCCGGAATATGCTTCCCCACTATCCATAACTTCAAGTTCATAGTTTTTGGTTCATAGTTCATAGTAATAAGAGGCCATACTTCTTTTAGAATAAAAACAACAGATTTTCTATTTTGTATCCATTTAAAATCCCCAATAAAAAGAACTCGCTTCTCCTTCTTTTTAAGCATGAACCGTGAAGGGTTAAGGGTGAAGCTTTTTGTGTCAACACCATTGGGAACAACTGACACGTCTTCTCGTACTTTTTCCATAATACTTTTTTCTTCTTCAGACACAGCAACAAGTCTTGTTGCTTTTTTCCAAAAGCGCTCTTCCCATATTTTTATCTTCAATACATCAGCTAAAAGAATTGGTTTTGCAAGAGGGTTAAGCGTTTGTAAATATCTTTTATAGACAAGGTATTCGATATTATGCTCTACTAATACGGTTGGTAAATATGTCTTTGGAATATTTTGAAAAACGTAAAATGTTTCTATATGAATAAGATCAAATGTCTCCTGCGTAAGCAATTGTACGATGCTTGCTTTCATTTCAGGTACAGTATGCCCAACCACTAAAAATGGCATGGTTGATATGCTACTTCTTGCAATATTTTGAAGAGACCATTGTCGTTTTCTCTCAATCGTAATGACTTTCTGACAGAATTTTTCAACTTCTTCAATGTCTTTTATTGTTTGATGTACTCTCTTTTCACATACGAGGGTTATTTTGTGATGTTTTGATAACACTTTAAGGATGTTGTACAAGCGGATGTGTCCACCGGAGTGTAGTGGATACGGCAAATAAGACGATACTAATAAAATTTTCATGGCTTCTCATGCAGATTAAAAAGAATATAGTCATTTGTTGCACTGACTATCTTGTATGACTTCCCAATGTCATAATCTTTTGGATTGGGGTTTGCTAAGACTAAATAATCTGCACCAAGTTTTATCATCTCTGGCAGAGAATGTTCAAAACTCGCCCATCCTTTTCTTTTTGTTTGATAGAGAAACGATGTATCTCCATCAAGTGGCGCCAAAATTTTTGCATTCTTTGGAGTCAGCATGTCAACGGCCTTACCTGCAACAAGAAGTGAAGGGTTGTTGATATTAAAAAAATTTCTCACGTTATACCAACTCAATGAAAGAGTCAATAAAACAAGACCAACAAATAAAGGATACGAGACAAACCGAGAAATAAATTGTTTTGGAGGATGAATAAAAATTTCACTCCCCAACCCCATCAAAAGCGCAAGGGAAGGGACAATGGGAATTTGATAATACCCATGTTGCACATTTCCACGAGCAACAATACTTACATAGAGAAGTGATGCAAAAAGAAATGAGAGAAAAAACAATGCTTTTTTCCCTTTCAAAAAGAGAATTCCCACAGATGCTATCCCAGCACCCACATAGCCCAAGATCAATTCACCAATTCTTCTTCCAAAAATCCAATAAAAAAATGCACCGGTAAAACGAATATTTCCTTCGTTAAAGAGCCATGCGCTTTGAGGAATGCCTTCAGGATAATGACTTATCCACCATCGCCACCAAAGAAGCGGTAATGTAGCAAATATAAACGCTCCATACAGTGGTGCTTGCAATAAAAATTTCCATTCCCATCTATTCCATGCAATAACAATCATTGGGAGAAAAAAGAAAATCGCAAACGGCTTCAGAAGAAGGGCGGCGGCGGCAAAAACAATTGTTAAAACCATAAACCCCCAACGCTTTATCATCCTTTTTTCTTCCGTCCACAAACTAAAAAACCACAGTGCGCCAAGTGTTGTAGTAACCATCAGTGGATCTGGTAAAATGACCCGAGTATAGTAGATGTTAAATGGCAAAAAAAGATAAAAAAATGCTGCAAAAAGTCCTACAACTCCAGATGCGTATTTTTTCCCAATACAATACAAAAAAATCGCCGAGAGCAGTGCAGAAAAAATACTGACGAGTCTCCCCCATTCTTCTAGTGTAAAATGTCCAAACCAGAGAAAAGCTTTTGCTTGCAAAACATTGTAGATTGGAAATTCAACAAATCTGTATCCATGTGGATTTTCTAAATTTATACTATTAGGTACATTTGACAAGTCGTCAAATCGTGGATGGAGTAAGTCAAATCCCATTGTGACGAAATTTCTGGATACTGCAGACGTATCAGCCTGTCTCCATGCATGCCAGTCAAGGATTGGATTGTTAAATCTATAGAGACGCACAACAAATCCTCCCACCAAAAAGGCAAGAAGAAAGAAAATAATTACTCGTTCTTTACCAAGCTTCTCTAAGATTTCCATCTTTATCAAAGGTAAAAATATATGTTGATGATTCTATTTTTCCTGGCTGTTTTGATTTCTTCAAATCTAAAGCTGCACTTCTGGTATTTACTTGATAGATTTGAAGCGTATCATCTCTATAAATAAACCAAAGACTGTCAGAAAGTCCCACAGGATATACCCAAGCATCTGATTTTTTAATAGGAACATTCACAAAAATAAGTCTTGTCCCCGGGTCAAGTGTTGGATGCATTTCGTGGAAAAAAGTAAGTGTTTTTTTTGTAATGTCCCCTGCACTATGCCACTCGTTATTCTCAATATTCAGCTGTGACACAAAGAATGCACCAATAAGAATACTTAGGCAAATAATTGCTACATTTTTTGACTCCGCAAAGAAATGAGAAAATCTACTTGATATCTTTCCCATGAAAATGGTAAGGAGTACTACAAATCCAATAGAAGACACATACCCATAGCGTGGTGTGATATTACCAAGTGGTAAAAATGGTATCACTCCAATACAAAATACTAAAATACCAAACCATATTTCAATTGAAATATAGTTCTTCAGTTGTAGAAGTTTCTTTTTTTCTTTTATTAAAAGCAGGATGAGTAAAAGGAGAATAATGCTTAAGGGCAATGAAAAGAATTTGGCATGCTGTCTCAGAGCACCGTACCATGGAAGACTCATTGGACCAAAAAGAGACAAACCAATATACCCAAGCATATTCCCCACAATATTTGGGACGATATGAGCAAAGTTATATGCATAGTCCCCTCCAACTGCTGCTACGTGGACGAATGGTCTCATGGCAACATACACAATATCAAGCAGGACAAATGGAGCATACGCGAGCAAATCTTTTTTTGAAAATCTATGACGGGTTATACATATATCAACAACAAGGAGTAATAACGGATAGATAATCGCTTGCTCATATGAGAGAAGAGAAAGTACACCAAATAGTACAACAAAACAATACCTCAACCACTTTTTTTCCTCTCGAAATTTCATAAATACAACCATTCCCCACACCATCCATAATGCACCCAAATTGTCTGAGAGCGTTGATATCCAATACATATTCTCAAAATGCATTGGGAGCAAAAGGAAAAAACATGCTGTTATAAAAGCGAATAATTTTTTCTTGAGGAGTTTTAGAGAAAGCACATAGACGCCAAGTGAAACACCAAAATGAATAAGAAGAGCAACAATGTGATATCCTCCAGGCTGAAATGAAAAAATACTAAAGAAAAATATCATCAATGTCTTACTCAATGGTCTATAGAAAAATCCTTGCGCATTGTAAAAATACTTTCCTATATCATGAAAAGATCCTGTTGCACCCCATTTTAGCCACGTAAAATCGTCGGCAATGAAAAAATTAGAGAGACTCTTGCCAAAAAATACAAAGATTCCAATAAAAAGATAGGTCGCCAAAAGAAATGATGAGCTAAAAAATGTTTTGAGCTTTTTTACATAGTGTATTTCCCCAGTATTATTAACATACAATGCACCAGCAGCTATCCCTACAAGTAGCCAAAAGCTTTCTCCAACTTTTGATGCCTCAAAAACATCAATAAGTAATGCATTCATAAGAAGTCCTACAGTCCCCCCCGCAAGTCCAAATACCAGAGTCTGCGTAAGGCTATCAGAACCTTTTATCTTTTCTTTCATGAAAATTCCAAGCATAACAAAAATAAGTGCAAAAGCGATAAATCCTAACGCTCCTGTTTCTCCTAGGGCTCTTAGATAATCATTATCAGATGCAAGCGTCAGCGAAGAGTAACCAGATCCAAGAAGCGGATATTTTACGAATGCTGCAAAATCTCTTGGCCATTCAGCTTGAAAGCGAGTGGTGAAAGAAATATCTAACGCATATGCTTTTTGAATAAGAAATGCGCCTGACTTTGTTGAAATCGCTATCTCAACATTTTCTGCTGTTAATTTTTGAAGTTCCTGATCGGTAAGTACAGTCGTTACCGGGGAAGTTGCAGCAACAGGTGTCTTTGGTGCTACTGCAGCGGGAACAGGCGCACTGAGCGTTATAGTACCTGGCGGTGGCTTTTCCGGTGTTTGATTTTCTTCTGCTTCTTTTGCCTTTGTTATAATTTTTTGTAGATTTGTTGGAAGCGATTGATTAACAGTAACAACATTTACAGGTTGAATTGTTTTGAGAAACCTCGCCAATGTCTCACCTCTAAATGTAAGAAGAATACCAATACTCACAATCATGACCGGAATTATCCACCATTTCTTTTTCCAAAATATGAGACCGGCAATTGCTCCAATCAAATAGGCAGTAAATGAGGTTCTGGACGATGTGTAATTAAGCAGAGTAAGTGAAGCAACCACAAGAATGAATGAGATAATTCGTATATAGAGCTTTTTCATTGCAACGCATACGGCAATGAGAACAGGAATAACAAGCACTAAATACGCTGCCAAATCATAATGCCCTCCGAAGGTTGAAGCGACGCGAGATGTGTCAGCGAGACAAAATGGTATTCCTTTTGCAAATTCTTCGTTGCCCGTAAGAAATGCTGGAAAGCAAAAAGGATTACTTGCAAAAAAGGTCGGGAAAAGATGCCACAAAGTCACATAAAATCTTTGTCCTAACCCATACAATACTATTCCCACGATCGTAATAAATAAAACTATAAGAAAATTACGTATATCTTTTTTTGTTTTCACTACTGAAAAACCAACAAAAAAAAGTATCATGTACTCAATACGTCTGAGATATTGGAGTATTGCAACATTTGGGAAGAAATTTGCTAAATGCGGTGCAACAACTAAAAGACAAAACACTAGCGAAATTAACCCCACTGCCCAGTAAATAACAAGAGACCATGCAAGCGGAAAAGGTAATCTTGCCTTTTTCCGAATAACTTGCAGCAACCAGACAATGCTAGTTGCGCCTATAAAGAAATCCTCAAGTCTTACATATACCCATGTGTGTGGCACATGCACACTTGGAAGCTTGGGGTATAACACAATAAAGCCAATGAGAAATCCAACAAGAATTTTAAGACTATTGTTGTCAACAAACTGCCAAAGCTTTTTCATAGGTTTGAGAAAGATAGGAATTCCCAGTTATTTTACCAATACAAATGAGTATACATGCTTTTCCCATTAAAAGCATCCGTAATAAAATATATTCCCACCGTGGTCGATGCTTTGAATAAAAATACAACAAGCTTTGATAAATATTCACAATTGCAAAACTCCTGCTTGAACTTCCATGTTCTTTGTGAATAATTCCTGTATTTGGGAAAAAATATGTCAGAAACCCAGACTTTTTTGCACGGTAACTAAGCTCCATATCTTCAGTGTACATAAAAATTTGCTCATCAAATCCTTTCAATTTTTCAAAAATACTTTTTCGTATCATAAGACAAGCTCCTTTTACAAAGTCCACTTTCTGAATTTTTTTTGGACTTTTGTCAATTATTCCAAATCGCTGCAATCCAAAAAGAAGCAACAGTGCGTTTCCTAATGTATAAAATGACCCAGAAGATGATTGGGCTGATCCATCCTCATTAGTTAATGCTCCACCTAGTATCGCAACATCTGAGTGATTCTCCATCCATGTTATCATGTCTAAAATTGAGGAGGTTGTCACAACCGTGTCGTTATTTAAAAATAAAAGATATTTCCCTTGTGCATTTTTGGCGCCCAAATTATTTCCCGCTCCAAAACCATTATTCTGATTACTTTCAATCAAATGAAAACCAATCTTCCCTTCTACTGTTTTTTTTAATTTTACTTCCGAGCCATCTTCTGAATGATTATCAACGACAATATGCTCAAATTCTTTATCTTTAAATTCTTTTTCAAATTGTGACAAAAGAGACTTCATAGACATGATAGTACTATCAGGAGTTTTATAATTAATGGAGATGATGGAAAGTAGCATATTATCGAAACCATCTCGCTCTGCCTAGTGTGTAATGAAGATTTTCAACTGTTCTTTTTCCAATTTCTTTTGCCGGAACTCCTCCAACAATACTTCCTTTCTCAACATCTTTTGTAACAACTGCACCTGCGCCGACAACAGCTCCTTTTCCAATTACGACGCTTGGTAAAATAATTGCCCTTGGACCAATAAAAACATAGTCTTCAATGACAACTGGTGCTTCTATCGCATGAAAATCCTCAGAATGGACGTCATGCTGTGAGTTATATATCATCACTTCTGACGCAATATCAACATGATCCCCAATTACTAATTTATCTCTTCCATCAAGCACAGCATTTTCCCCGATAATTGTGTCTTTACCAATAGTAATATTTCGGGAATCATAGAAAATAGCACCCATGTGGACACTCGATCCTTTGCCAATTTTCATGCCACCCAGTCTATAAAAAAAGCGCCTGATATAGTGAGATGGAATATGTCCGACAAAGCGTAGTACCATCATTTCAAATTCCAAATCAATTGCGTCAATCCGCTTTATTATCTTTTTTATAATTTGTCCTCCGGATAATACTTTTCCTGTTTTATCTTTCAACATAATATATTGTTCGAGCGAATGCGAGAACTCACTCCTAGATCTCCCTCTCCTTTTAGGAGAGGGTTGGGGTGAGGTCTTTTATTTCGCTAACGATTTCAAAGCTTCTAAAGTTTCTCTCGCTGTTTTCTCCCAGGAAAATTTCTTTATATGAAGATAGCCTTTTTTTATCATTTCTCCACGTAATTTCTTATTTGTCAAAACTTTTTCCAGTTTTTTCGCAATATCACTAACACTTTCAGGATCTACAAACACTGCCGCGTCTCCTCCTGCTTCAGGAAGACTGCTTACGCTACTTGTAATAACAGGACATCCATAACTCATTGCCTCAATAACTGGAAGACCAAATCCTTCATAAAGACTTGGCAAGATAAAAAGCTCTGCATTTTTATAAAATAAAGATAGATCTTCATTGCTCACAAAATCTAAAAATTTTACCCTGTCGGCAACGCCATATTTTTTCGGTGCTTCAAGTATTTCCTCATATAGCCATCCTTTCTTCCCAACAACAACAAGATCCAAATCCTTCTGGGATTTTATTTGGGAAAATGCTTCAATAAGTCGCACAATATTTTTTCTTGGTTGCAAAGTCCCAACAAAAAGAATATATGGCTTTGTCACTGCATATTTTTGTTTTAAAATGTCCATGGTGTCTGTATCTTGCTTGTTGTTACTTGTTGGTTGTTTAAGTCCAGGATATGTCACTATCACTTGTTCTGGTCTTTTTCCGTACGCTTTGAGTATATCATTTTTACTTGCATCGCTAATAGTAAAAATTACCTTTGCTCTCTTTGCAGAATATTTTGTCCAATTGACAAGTTGATATAAATCTTTTTTCTTAAAAAGCTCAGGATATTTGAGATAAGAGACATCCATTATGGCAATTGCAGTTGGCATTGGTGCAAATCGTGGGGCATAGTGGCTTGGAGAAAAAAATACATTCGGCTTTTCTTGTTCAAAAACTAACTTTAGAGGAAGTCCTACCTGCGTCCAAAATTTCTTTGGCTTAACTACAACGTATTTCCAATTCTTTGTCTCCTCAGGCATATCTGCCAAAGGTCTGTCTTTCAAGTAAATTTTTACTGTGAACTGTGAACTGTGAACTGTGAACTGTTTGAATTGCCTCAGCAATTCAAAAGCATATTCCCCAATTCCTACTCTCTTTGCTTGATTTGCTTCGTTTCCATCAATACCAATTATCATACTCTGAGTATAACAAGGATATGCTTTGAGAACAAATATAAGCAAGATTAAAACAACTTAAGTGATTCTATAGAGTAGTAATCTATGGATTATTTCCTAATGATGCAAGAAGAGTTGCTTCTCTTTGCATGTTACTTCTTGCTTGAGGCTCTATGGGCTTCAATTCTTTTGAATAAAATATTTCTGGCTTCGTTATTGCACTTTGTAGAAAACTTAATCTTCCAGAAGTGTAGAGATCTTGCCCATTAACATTTTTTGCCCATGAATATTCTTCTTCAATACCTTTTGCATATTCATCATACCGTAGAGGGTCTGCCGCTAAAATTGCCATATCAAAATCAAGAAACAAAGCTAAGTCTTCATCTTGTACGTCAGAAGGAATATGTGATTTTGTATCAAGAGTATATTGTGCAACTTTGTCCATTACATCATTTGCAACTCCTAAAGTTGTAAGAGAATTCCGAGCAAACTCTGCACTTTGTTCTTCGTTGTCATTTGCAGTAGAATCATATATTGCATCGTGAAACCAAATGGATGTAAGAACTATATTTTTATTCTTTATACTAGCTTGATATTGCTCTGCATAGTTAAGCATCTCAGATACATGACATAATGTATGATAGTGGCGAGTTGGCTCAGAATATCTTGTAACCAAATCTTCGAAAATTGCTTTAACAGCAACATCATCCGCGTTTGGTGCAAGTTCTTTCATTAGAGTAGTCCAAGCAGGTCTTAAATTATTTACAATATCTTCTGACTGTGATGAAGTTTCTTTGTTTCCCATGAATAAGATTCTATCAAACTTTATAGTAAATAATCAACAATTTCCTCAGCAATTTTTCTCTTTGTATCTAGATTAATTTTCTTAAGATTACCATTCTTGCTTACAATAACAACCTCGTTCATGTCTGATTCAAAGCCTTGTCCCTTTTTGCTCACGTCATTTGCAATAATAGCTTCGAGTTGAAATTCATTAATTTTTCCTTTTGCGACTCTTATTAACTCCTGTGTTGCTATCTTCCACTCGGCTTTAAACGCAATAAGTTGCATTTTGGGATTGAATTTCTTAATCTTTCTCATTACTTTTTCTCTTGGTACCAAATCAAGAGAAACTCTTTCTGCGCTACTTATTTTCCCTTCCTGTTTTCTCTTAACAGAAAAATCAGAAATAGCAGCTGCATGAAAACAAACATCATATGTTGGAGCATACCTTTTAAGTAAACTGACAAGCTGATCAGCTGTATCAAATGTTTTTACTTTAATGGGGAAGCGAGGTAAAACAGCATGATTTGAGCAAAGAAAAAGTACTTCTGCTCCTCTTTGAAAACAAGCTTCAGCTATTGCTGCTCCCATCTTCCCAGAGCTTCTATTAGCGATAAAACGTATGTCATCAATAGGTTCTATAGTGCCACCTGCAGTAACAATAACTTTCTTACCACTTAGTCTAGACGTCTTATCAAGCAAAAATTCAATTTCACTTTCAATCCTCCTAATGTCTGCTAATCTAGCTTTCCCTTCATAGCCACATGCGAGCATTCCAGAATCAGGATCAATAATCTGTATACCAAGCAGCTTTACTTTTTGTATATTCTCTTGGACAACTGGATTTTCCCACATATGCACATTCATGGAAGGGCAGAGAAGAATAGGTGCTTTTGTGGCAAGGAGAGATGTTGTAAGAAAGTCATCTGCTATCCCATGTGCAACTTTAGCGATAATATTGGCTGTTGCAGGAATTATCACAAACAGGTCAGCTTTATCTGCAATTTGAATGTGATCTACTTCACGTTTTTTAAGAATAGTTCTGTAATTAAAATCATCTTCAAAAAGTTGTGTATATATTTTGTTCCCAGAAGCTTTTTCAAATTCAGCTGGATTTACCATTTGAGTGGCACTTTTTGTCATGATGACAATCACGTCATAAGACTTTTCTTTGAGTATCTTTACAAGACTGAGAGCTTTAAAAGCAGCAATTCCACCAGTAATACCAATGACTATTGTTTTTTTCCCTTGAAACATCATAATAGCATTGCAAGAATTGATTCTATAGTCTTTTATGGGTTTTCGCAATAGTGTGAAGGTTGTGGTAACATATGCTTGTTAGTGAAAAGACATCAGTTATGACAAAAGAGGATAACGGTCAAACACAAGGCAACACAGCTGAAAACACACAACAACAATGGCAGGTAAGCGTTCATAAACACCTTTCTCCAGAACAAATAAGTGAAATTATTACATTTTTTACTAGCCAAGTTGACACAGAAGAACGATATCTAAGATTTAGGGGAACTTTTTCAGAGGAAATTTTATCACCAATTCTAGAGAGAAGACTGCCACAAGCAAAACTAATAGCTCTCGCACGTGGAGATGATGGGAAGATTGCAGGAGTAGGGGAAATGTATGAAACAGAAGTTTTGTATAAGGACCCAGCTACTCAAGGCAGAAAGAGAACGAATGCTTACAAGCTCTCTGTTACCACAGATTCTTCACTTTATAGAAAAGGTGTTGGGAAACATTTATCGACATCACTTATAGACCAATCTCTGTCTGATGGAGTCAATACATTTTTACTTGCTACAGACAGATCAGACCCTGCATCAAAGGGATTGGCTAATTATATTTTGTCTACAGTTACGACAGAGCGAGTAATTAGTATAGTTCCTGATCCTGATACAATTCAATATTTAGTAACGTTACCTTTAAAACCATAATTAAAGACACCTTCATTCTCCTTGCACATATTTTGGATATCCAGAAATACTTTTTGCATGAAGAACGCTACTTTTTACAGCCTTGCCAAAACATCTGCTGCTCCTAACCCAATAATATCGGTAATGACCGATTCATCGACATTAGGAATTGTTCTACGCTCTCCAGAGTGTGATGCGAGTGCAAATACCATATCTCCGTCTCCCATTGTATGTACAGGAAAAATAGCTCTTGCCATTCCATCCTGTGCCATCTCAGCAACCTTGAGCAACTGGTCTCTATTTAATGCAATATTTGTTGCAATTACTGCAAGAGTGGTGTTAGCGGGTGAGACAGATTCAGAGAAAGATGAGATGTTTCTTCCTGATAAATCAAATTGTCCCTCTTCAGAGTAAAATTTATTGGTTGATGGATTTACAATATCTCCAAGTGGATTAGTTACAACAAACGCACAAACGAGAATGTCTTTAGGTAAAAGAATTTCTGACATGCCAAAACCACCTTTCATTGGTTTACCATCAAGCCATTTTCCTATAGTTGCTCCAGTTCCTACTCCAACATTTCCTTCGGCAGGAAGCTCAGAAGAAGCTGCTTTTGCAGCTTGATAACCATTATTTTTGCTAGGTCGTACTGATTTATTGCCAACACCTAAATCATAAATAACTCCACCAGTTATTCCTGGAATTATGGCGCCTGCTACTGTATTTCCAACATTTTTTTCTTCCAAATATTGCATCACTCCGAAAATTGACTCTAGCCCAAAAGAGCTACCGCCAGAAAGCACTATAGCTTGGACCAAACGTGTTGCAGCTTTTGGATTGCTATATGCCTCCGTGTTATATGACCCAGTACTTGACCCTCTAATATCTATTCCAATTTCCGCTCCTTTTTCTGCAACAAATACAGTTAAGCCTGTCAGATTTGTTTTATCGGTATAATGACCTATTTTTAGTCCAACTCGCTCCAATGTTGTTTTTTGCATACTACCTCCCTGGATAGATTACTGCTAATTTATTTTCTGAAATATCTAGTAATTCTCTCGCATCTTTTCTTGTTGCCTCAGAGATACAAAAAATAATGTCACATTCTTTCTTTACCCATAAAAGTCGGCGTTTATGAACCTCAACAATCTTTTGTGCTGTTTCTTTTGGATATTTGTAGACAACCAAATCATAGAGAATGGTAGCTTTTTTGGCTCTTGTTGGTGGCTGTGTCCAATCAGAAGAAAGAAAAACATCTATTTTTCCAATTAACCACTCTATGGGAAGTATATGCAATTTGTTCCACAACAAATCAAGCATTGTTGGGGGCATGGTAAAAATTTTCCACGTTATATTTTTTTGTGTATATGTGAGAGCTAGCTTATGAAGCTTCTTATTTTGCCTGAGTGAAGAAGCAAAAAAAATATAATTATTTTTTTTGTCGATTTCCAGTAGATGATCTACTAATTCTTTCAGATAATTTCCCACTCCTGTTTGGTACACGATTTGTGAAACGTCAATACCTATTATCATATTAAATACGTCATCCTGAACTTGATTCAGGATCTCTTTCTATTCTGTACCAAATTGAGAACAATACTCAAGAGGAAAAATCCTGCAGCGTACCATGTGAGCCTTTCTGCGGTAAAAAATACCCATTTTGCAAAAAGTGGGATGGCAATAAGAAGCGACAGCAACCCTGCAAAAGCAGCCCAGGAGGACTTTTGTTTGTAGAGAAGAAAAAGAATGATGATAAAGAAAATAATATCTTGTGGCTTCATACACTCACTCAGTTGAATATTTTAATAAATGTTTTTGTAACGTTTCTTCTCTATGTACCTGAGATTGATGAAATAAGTGTGTCATAAGATCTGCTAAAAAACCAGTAAATACTATCTGAAGTCCTGCAAGCATCATAGAGAGACTCACAAATAAAATAGGTCTTCTTCCAACAGCCTGATGCATTATAATCTCAATAACAATCCATAAATATAAAAAGATCCCAAGACCAATAAAAAATATCAAAGAACCAACAGAAGCAAAAAAATGTAACGGCCTTTTCCCGTATTTAGTCAGAAAAAGCATTGTAAACATATCAGGAAGATCTTTCCAGAGCTTTGAAATGCCGTATTTTGCTTTTCCGTATTTTCTCACGTCATGAATCACCGCAACTTCAGTCACGCGAAATCCTTGCTCAGAAGCAAGGAGTGGAACAAACCTATGCATGCCTCCATAGAGATGAAGACTTTTCGCAGCATCATTGGTAAATACCTTCAACCCACAGTTATAATCATGTAATCGAGTTCCCCAAAAAGTTCCCAGAAGTGTGTTAAATGTTTTCGAAGCGATTTTTAAAGCTAGCGAATGTTTCCTTTCCTGTCTCCAACCACCCACAACATCATATCCTTGCTTAAGACGTTCATACAATTTCCCAATTTCTTCAGGCCTATCTTGTAAATCTGCGTCTAGCGTTACAATAGTATCCCCTTTTGCCATTTGAAATCCTACAGTAAGAGCTTCAGCTTTTCCTTGATTTCTTCTGAAAGAAAAAATGCGGATATGTAGATTTTTTTTTCGGAGTTCTTTTAATACGATGAGTGAAGCATCTGTAGAGCCATCATCCACAAAAATAATTTCATATTGTTTATCAATTTTTTGAAGTTCCGGAATGAGTCTTTTTTCCAAAATTTGTAGACTCTCCTCTTCATTTAATACAGGAATAACTGCACTTATCATGGTTCTATTGTACCTTTTTTCCCTATTTCATGCCACTTTTGGATAATACAATGCGGTGCTAGGATTTCTTCCCAATGGCAATAAGCATATTGGAGAGAAGAGAGTGAAAGTCACCAAAACTTGCTAAGTACTCTAAACGATAGATACACTCAAAGAAATTTTTAAGTGATACTCTGATAAGACTCTTCATGTCATGAATGGGATGAATCTCATTTGCTAATGTAATAATAGAAAATCCTGATGCGCGCAACACTTGTAAAAGACTTTCCTGAGTAAAACCTACTGTATGGGTAAAATCCATATATCGTACAGCCATACCCCATCTATTTTTCAAATTCACAGTTCGTATTATGACAGTTCCATTTTTCTTCAATGAATGATTGATGAGACTTAGGTCATGAATAACTTCCTCTTTCTCAAGATGCTCTATGACGTCATTCATAAGAATGAAATCATAGTAATTTTTTTTATCTTTAAGAAACTTTTGCAGAGTCGTAATAAGCATAACTTTCTTTGTTACATATTTTTTACAATGCGCTACTTGATCTTCCGATATATCAACGCCCAGATATTCTGTATACCCCTTCACAATAACATATGATAAAAAATGCCCTGTTCCACACCCTATATCCAAAATTCTTGCTTTTTTATCTCTAGGGAGATACTCTAGATAATTTTTATCAAAAAAACGAAACGATCCCGATGCGTCCAAATGTTGCGGTGAATAAAAAGGATGCGTTTTGAGATAATTTTTATAGATATTATACATTTTTAAATAACTTTTTATTCATCTGTACCCAATCAAATAGCAATGATATTCCTTCTTGTACGCTAATTTTCGGTTCCCACTGAAAGTCCTTTTTTGCCTTTCGTATGTCTGATATAAATATCGGTTGGTCTCCAGGACGAAAGTCCGCAAATTTGGAGATTATTTTCTTATTGAATAAACTTTCCAAAATAGGTTTAAATTCATGCCACACGGAAATTGTGTTTTTTGTCCCACCACCAATGTTATAAATATTACCTTTTGTTTTTTTTATGTGTTTTATTGCTAATTCGTAAGCACGAGTAAGGTCATCAATATACAATATGTCTCTCACTTGTTTCCCGTTACCATAGATAGTAATTTTTTTACCAAGCGTTAGCGCGATAACAAACCACGCTACCCATCCCTGATCTTCTATACCAAATTGACGAGGACCATAAATGCAAGACTGCCGAAACACAATTGTATTTAGCCCATAAATTCGGGCATAATCTCTCACATATTGATCAGCGGCACCTTTACTACACCCGTATGGAGAATGAAAATCAAGATTTCTTTCTTCCGAAATTCCAAACGGAAGATCTTTAAAAGAGTATCGTGACTTCTTCTCTACGATTGTCATGTCTTCCAGCTCTCCGTAGACTTTGTTGGTTGATGTATAGATGAAAATTGGATTATTCCCGGCTTTTCTCACTGCTTCAAGCATATTGAATGTCCCAAGCGCATTTATCTCAAAATCTCTCCGCGGGTCTATAACAGATGTTGTCACAGCAACTTGAGCAGCAAAATGAAAAACAACGTCAACTTTTTTTATTAATTTCACCAGTAACGAATAATCTTTGACTATGTCTCCATTAACCACTGTTACATGTCCTTTATACTGGCTCTGTAACCACTCTGTGTTGCTGTTGCTACCATTTCTTGAAAAATTATCAAAGATAATAACATCAGCGCCTTTTTTGAGAAATGCGTACGCGGTATTTGAGCCAATAAATCCTGCTCCGCCGGTAATTAAATATTTCATGCCTGCATAAATAATTTTCTATATCTTGTAAAAACCTTCTGAAATGTATAACGCTTCATCAGAGCATTATATCCTTTTTTACCTAACATCTGCAACGTAAGAGTTTTCTTGTCTATAAAAGAAATCGCATGTATTAATGCAGGAATATCTCCGTATGGCACAAGAAGTCCATCTGACCCAATAAGCTCTGCTACTGCATTTGACTGAGCAGCGATAACAGGCTTTTTTTTATGCCATGCCTCAAGATATACCATGCCAAATGTTTCACTTTTTGATGGCATACAAAATACATCACATGCAGAAAAAATTATTTCTTTTTCCTTCCCTGTTTTGTATCCTAAATCCAACAAACACCTCTCATCAATATCTTTTTTTACCCTTGTCCACTCCGGTGTATCTGACCCTAGAGCAAGAAGAATATATCGATGGTCTTTTCTAAACATTTTATCTACTGCAATCATGACATCAATTGCTCCCTTATCTTTACCCTTAATTCCCGCAAATAAGACAATTTTTCTATTCTCTAGTCCATATTTTTCTTTGAAAGTAGCAACATCTGTACTCAAGCTTTTGATATCATGCATGCCTGTCGTATCAAGAAATAATGGAATGACATGAAATTTAGCAATATCTAGTGAAAAAGCCTGTATCATGTCCGCTTTTTCTGCTTGTGAAATAACATGAATCTCTTCAACATCATTACACACCTCTTTCAATTTTGGATTTGTAAATGTTTTGACGTGTGTATGGAAAAATGGCGTAAAAATTATTTTTGGTTTTTTTGTTAATTTTTTGCATGCAGCAACGAGTTGTATATTCATTGCAAGAGGCGCAGGCGATACGTGAATAACATCAAAGCGATGAGACTGCAAGAATTCTTGCAAACCCTGGAAGTACGGGCCTGAGGACATGATTGCAACATACTCTTTCCATTTTTTGGGTATATGGCTTCCAAAAAATTTGTTAATAGCAAAAAGGACGCTTGAAAAGAATTGATTACAAGAAAGTCTATATATCTTTACAGTATCAATTTTTGAGAATTTCTCTTTGACGGACTTCCCAAAAATAGGATCGTACCAATACCTTGTGGTCAGTGCACTTGAGGTAATAATTGAAACATCATACCCTTCTTTTGCAAATTGCTTAGCTAATTTCATCACAACTATCCCGGATCCTGAAAGCGCTGATGGAAGATAATGTGGCGTGAGAAATGCAATTTTTTTCATCTTAGTCCTGAAAATCTTTTAACCGGGCGGTAAAAAGAGCGTAGTAATATGTCAGTTTTGGAAATTTCATAATATGTTTATTAAGCTCGCGATCTGATATTTTTCTCAATTTTTTTTGTATGATTTTTCTTTTTTGTAGAGTTGACGAGAGATTCGTAATATTCCATAGATATCCCTCAAGAATGACTTTTGCTAAATGAAATCTCCGCGTTAAACAATAATAGACACACAAACCTGATAACAAGAAAATAAAAAGTGGAAATATGGTAAGCAAATTATATGTACTAAAATTTTTTAGATAACTACATACCATATTTCGAAAGCTTAAGTACGTTCGTCTTGCGTATTTATATGAATTTGAGGTTCCTGTATCACCACCTCCGACATGATATATAACTGAATCTGACTCGTACTGCACGCTATAACCTGCAAGCCAGACGCGATAGCACAAATCTGTTTCTTCAAAAAAAATAAAAAAATCTTTATCAAATGCTCCAACTTTTTGAATAACTTTTCTAGAAAGCATCATACATGCTCCTTTTGCAGAAAAAATTTTGAGTTTTTGTGAATATTTCTTATCATCTCTTTTTTTTAAGTACCCAAAATGATACAAAAATCCTGTTGGAGTTAAGAATGCACCAACACCGTCAAGTACACCGGGGTCTCCTTTTAATTGTATTTGTGGCTGTATGCACCCTACCTGGGAATCTTTTTTGAAATCTTCTAGCAATGGCTCAAGAAAATTGGGTGTCACAACAGTATCGTTATTTAGAAACATGATATATTCCCCTTTTGAGGCTCTATACCCAATATTATTCCCCTCAGCAAATCCAACATTTTCTTTATTTTCTATGAGCTTTATATGGGGATACTTTTTTTTGACAAATTCCTGCGATTCATCTGTCGAATTATTATCAACGACAATAAGCTCAACTTTCGGATATGAAAGTTTTTGAAGCGAATGTAAGCAATCTTTAAGAAAATGTTTACCATTCCAATTCAAAACAATTATTGAAACAGTAACCATGTCAAATAAGCTTCTTGCTCCATGTACGGGGGGTGTCTTTTGTCAAAAGCTCCAAACCATCCTTCATATAGTGAAATTTTTGTGGTCCAAATTTCCTTGCCCATGCAATCATTTTTCTTACTCCTTCTTCGAGCGTTACTGTTGTTTTGTAGCCAAGAAGTTTTGTTGCTTTTGTATTCGTACAATATGCTTCAACTACTTCCTGAGGACGGCGTGCAACAAATTTAGGTTGTAAATGTTTTGGAATTTTTCCATCAGGGAAAAAAACTTTTAAAACAGTTGTTGCGAGCTCATTGATTGAATATTCTTCCCGAGGACCAATGTTAATGACTTGACCATTTACTGATTCAATCATGCCACTCTTGAGAAAGTATGGATTGAAGTCATCAATATAGGTAAACGCTCTTTTTTGATTCCCATCTCCATAAATGTAGAAATTTTTATTATTCAATAGACAGTTAATAAAAATTGCAATGACATTTCTATATGGATCTGCCATATTTTGCTTTGGTCCATACACATTGTGAGGTCGAATAATTGTGTACTCAAATCCATGTACTTTTGCCAGGACTGCAACTGCGTCCTCCATCGCGCCTTTTGCTATTCCATAGATATCTTCAGGTTCTTTTTTCATATCTTCCGAAAATGGAGGCTTCTGCGCACCGTACACACTCATTGAGCTTGTCACAACAATTTTTTTTAATCCATATTTTATGCTTGGGATAAGCGTATACATAAATGCAAGGTAATTTCTTTCTGTAGAATTTAGCGGGGTGAATTGACTTCTTCCCTCTGATGCATCAGCAGCAAGATAGTAGATAAGGTGTGGTTTTACTTTTTCAATATATTCTTCAACCTTTTTCCTTTTTCTCAGGTCCAATTTTGTAAAATGAGCTCTCTTATCAACATTTGATTCGTACCCACCAGACAAATCATCAACTGCATAGACTTCATACTTACCCATTTTTACAAGTGCGTCAACAAGATGCCCTCCCATAAATCCAGCAGCACCAGTTACTAATATTCTCATGATACGCTCCTATTATAATGGATTCGTATAAATTGTAAATACAACAATACACCAAGAATTGTTAAAATACTTATGAAAGACACTAATAATCCTATTCTATATGTCACTTTTTCTTTGAAGTAGACTGTTACGCTCTGTTGAGCGGTTGCTTGAATCATAAATGAGTTAAATTCATCTTTGGTTTTCTTCGACTGAATTTCTGTATTTCCAACTTTTGCAACCCAATACGGACTATAATTTTCTACAAAAACAATCTCTATGGATTTTCTTGTGGGAATTTCCACAACATATGAATCTGGACTAATCATAGTATTTTTTATGATTTCTCCATTTTTCGACCAAAAATGATTGTTGTAGCCATCTACTGCAAATACACCAATTTTCCCAAACCCTTGAATTTCATGAAGCCATGACAGTTGCCGTAATGCTTGAAGCGTGTCTACATATTGTTGATTATCATATTTTCCATTCTTTACAAAAAATTCTCCTAATGAATCAACTGGCACCATGACATAGGCTATGTCAAGTTTTTTTACATAATTTTCTGTATCCGGTTGCTGCATCGCTTTAATAACCTCTGCTGAATTTGTTGCATGGAAAAGTGGTTGTGCTTCAACAGCAGGATGATTATCTGAGACAAAAGAGAATCGTTGTTGTCTTGGTACCCACAGAGTCCGGAAAAAAGGATGTTGGTCACCAATAAAATTACTCAGTTGTCTGTATTCAGAAGGAATATTGTGGTATGCAAAGGTACCATCAAGTCTGCCAATCAATGCATCTTTAATAAGAAAGATCCACATAATGACAAAGAGACTAACGATTATTTGCTGAGCATGTTTTTGAGAAAAAAACTCTGCTGCTTTTTGCAGTGAAAATGGAATAAGTATGCCATACGAGAGAATAATAAGTAGATAGAATTTTGTTGGATCTCGAAACAAGACAAAACCTGGTATATGTACAAACATCCAACTATTGATATTGCCAAATGGATCGCTAGCGCCTTTTGCTAAAAAACAACCCAACAAACCGAGAAGAATAAAAAAAAACATCAGTTTCTTGTTTTTCTCTTTCTTCACAAAGAGAAGAGAAGAGAAAGCAATAAAAGGTACGAGAAGAAATTCAGGCCGTAAAAAATATATCTTTCCAAAAATATTTTCAGGCCAATTTGGATGAAGCAGAGAAAAACTATGTGAAAAATCTGCAAAAGAAAAAAAATTGAAAGCTCCAACGCCCGTATATATGCTTCCAAGCGATATCGTCGGGTTGGAATGAAAGACTACTGTTGGGAGTATCCAAAATATATTAAGGAGTATTGTCACACACATGGGTAAAAGAAAAAGATAAAGAGAAGCTTTGAGAAAATCCGGCAATATATTCTTTATGAAAAAACACACAAATACTGCCATTACAACAATGGAAAGGTAACCAATTCTGGGATCAAAAATGATTTGTAATGAAAAAATAGTCCCAAAGATGAGAGACTGACGAAGCAATATACGTTGCTTTTCTTTCGAAACCACTTTTAGGACAAGCTGAATATATAGTCCAACAACGAGTGGAGTGAGTGCGTACGCAAGCGCAACACCCATCTGTCCTCCGCCAACGATCATAAGAATATAGGTATTTGTTGTGAATATCAGTGCACACACAAGCTGTAAGACAACGGAAGATTTTGGAAAAATGCTTTTTAAAAAAAATATACTGGAAAAAATTGAAAAAAATAAAAACATACCAAACCAGAAAATTTTATAGATAATAATCCACGGAATATGAAATATATTTGAAATGGAAATAGTAAATTGATGAAATACTTGTAATGAATACAATGGACTTATTCCTCCAAGACCATTATTAAGAACACTATTCCATGCTGGAGGTATAAATGCTGTCTGATAGAGTCTCTGTGGAAAGAAAAAAGGCCAATCTCCACCAGTAATATCATGGAGAAAAAACCAGTTATGAAAAATACAAAAAATAATGACAGAAAATATACAGAGCGAAAGTATTCGTATCTTCATACTGCTTTCTTACTTTTTCGAAATACAAGTAAAACAATTACAACAACGAGTGCCATAAGACTAAGAAGGAGTGACAGATAGAAATTTATTTGTGTGGTCATTTCAATAACTATTGTGTATTCTTTTTTTCCACTCATATCACTTGGCATAATGTACCACCCATTTGCATAATTGTTAACAACAATATGCCTCTCTGTTGCAATCTCTTTTTTACCCCATGTCTCAAAAGTATTTTTATCAAAAAGGCTGTTGTGTGGAACTAGTCCCCCAATGACAGGTTGCAACAGAAAGCTCATTGTTCGTAAAAAGAAAGAGGATGGTGTAGTCGCTCCACGGTCTCTATCGATGAGTTTCCAATTTAGATTGAATCCATCAGAAAGTACGAGCATATATGGCTGGGTTACATTAGATATATGCGCAACATATTTTGTAGGATTTATTTTTTCAAAAATGATGTGGGGAATATTTTGCACAGTATAGCCCTGCTTGATTGTTTTTTTAAAAACAATCGGCGGATTCATTACCTGGGCAACGGAAACATTTTTTAATTCAAACAACTGATTTTTACTGTTTCCGTCTGATTTACCAAGAAGATCATCTTGTGCTTTTGTAATATGGAGTACTGCTGAATATGCAAAATTTGTCGGATCCGTGGTCGTCAATCCAATAACTCTTCTAAATGTTTTCCACGTATTGGATTGTATAGTCTCATCTAAGATGTTTGTTTGGAGATTCATTTTACCTTCATTTTCAAAAATTCGCACTGAAAAATTTTTCCCATGCGTATTGTAATCAAATGAGAGAATATATTGTGTTTTTGGATACCATCCACTAATAGGATAAATAATTCCCGAGTTTCCATCAGTTGCAGTACTATCAACATGGAACTGTAACACATCTCCTTGTTGCGTACTATTTTCGGGTTGATGGGATTGCCCTAAAGAAAGGTTTTGCATCGACAATGCAGACAAAAACACATTCTGATTTTTGAGTGGATCGAGCGTAATTTCATTAAAACGAATCCATTGACTGTTATCCTGCTGTAAACTCGGTTGTGCAATTGTGTCGAGGCGCAATGTAATGTCTTGAGGATTGAAATTTTGCAGTGAATTCTTATAGACATAGGGTGTATATACATCTTTCTTGAGACCACTCAATGAGTACTGTGAATTATCAGGAACAACTTCTTGCAAACCTAAATAAGTAGAAAGACTCTCATACATATCATCTGTTAATTGAAGAAGATAGAGCTTTTTGTCGAGTGTTTTCTGACTTCCTTCTATGACACTCGTGAGTTTTGCCTTATCTGCTTTAAGGATTTCATGTATTTCTGTCTTATATATCAGCGATGAATAACTCGAAGCATTTGCTGTATTAATTTTGTCAACAAGAAGCTTGACAGCTTTGTCGTATCGTGCAAGACTTACTTCCCAATAATTATACTCTGCATTCGTATACAACCTCCATGGAGTAAGATCTTTCCATGTTTTACTCATTGCATCAACGCTCGTGAGATTTCCCTGTACCGGTAGCCCATCTTCTTTTTCCCATTTTTCAAGTTCTAAAATTCTTTTCTCAAAAAAATAAATACTTTTTTCTATATACGCGTCACTTACTGATGGAAATGACATAAGCGTGTGTTGCTCCTTCCTAATAATGAAAGGATAGATTAATGAGGACATTTTTTGAGATATAAATGGCAGATACAATAACTTCAGTGCATTTTGTATCTGAAATATATCTGGATATGATTGTGCAGGACTTACAATGGTAAATGTATCATTGGGCTGTATAGCGTTGCTACCTTGCTCGTAGAATGCTTGTTTATTATTTTTAGGAAAAAATGAAAGAGGATACATGCTATCAACATACTGTTGATTCCATTCTGAAATCGATTCCGGTATATACACATGGGGAAGATATTCGCTGTCATCAATCTCGTATATATAATAGGTATTTTTGACATTAACAATTTCTTTAAAACCTAATTTCTTAACAAGTTGTCTATATCCTGATTGAGTATCAGGCATTATGCCACGCATATATCCATAAGGGAAATTTGGAAAATTGTCACCGTACACATGCGGATCCGCATTGTACACAAGATATTTGATATTCATTACCGCGAGAAGATGTTTTATGCCATCATAATCTTCATTTTTTATCATTGTCGTAAAATCATCTCTAAAGATTTCAAATTGATCATATCCTGTGAAATCTTTCTTTCCTGCTAAATATGATATTGTCGAAGGACCTGCGTAGACACCACCATTCAGACCTGCAAAAGCTGAATACCCATGGTCATTCATTGGAAAAAATAACACCTTTCCATCTACTGGAAGATTTTTAATTATTGCCAGAAATTTTTCATATACTGGGTCCATGACAATTGTTGCCGATATATTTTTTGATGTCCAATCAATCTTACGCGTCAGTGATCCTTTTATAAATGGAATACCATTTATAATTAGAAGCGTGACAAAAAATCCTAACAGTCCCACAATGAATATTTTTTTTCTGATGGTCGCAAGTATTATCCACAATGCCTGTCCAAACAACAAACAAAAATAAAAAAGATACACATAATTCCATTGTCCTATGAAATTACGAAACATAGAAAAACCAGGGATGTAGAAAAGACTCTTATATGTAGATACCCATACATGGGTAATATTACCTGCAAAAAAGAGAAGACAGATAAAAAATACAAGAAAAGTAATAAGGAATGCTTTAGATTTATTAAAGAGAAAAGCAGGAACAATAACGAACGGTATAATAAAAAATAACCATGCATATGATATTAGTGACGTAAGCGGAGGTAAGCCTAATAAATTTGGTGTTATCTTGACACTATCAATAATGCCATTAAAATAGCCTAATCCCCTATCCAATTTACCTGTGGCCGAATTGACTAAAGTAAATAAATGTCCTCCAGGAATAAAACTCGTTGTTAACTGAGGGATGAGATGAAATGCCTGTAAAAGAAGAAATAATCCAAGTGCAATAGCCGTTTTTTTATACGGAAATGAGATCTTTCTTACAAATCGCACGTACACATACAAGAACAAAAAAGATACCGGATAAAAAGAAAAAATTGCAGGCGCACCAATAAAACTAAAGTTGGGAGCGAAGATAAATGTGATGAGCAAAGCGAAGTAGACATATTTCATATTTTTTGTTGTGAAAAATTTTAGGAGAAGAAAAAATATAAGTGGATTAAGAAATATCTGATTGTGAGTGACTATGACGTATGCCCAATCATATATTTCTGTTGGAGAGAACACATACAACAAACCTGCCGCTATTGCCGCGCACTCTATGATGCCATTTTTCTTGGTTGTAGTGGTATCTTTTTTTATCAGTTCTTTAACGATGAGATAGATAAAAATAAATCCAACACTCAAACTCATTCCATGAAATATATTAATAAGAAATGTTGGAGTAATAAAAATTGTTTTTAAGAAAGCGAGAAAGAGATAAAAAGGCAATCCAAAAAAACTTAAATTTTCATATCCAAGACCAGAGATTGTCACACTATACAAGGATTGATTTGGTAAATATGCAAGGGGATTATAGAAATATAACCTGCTACTGTCTCCCCCAAGATCCATTTCCCCTGGTCTTAGCCAGAGAAACGGTATTAAAAAGATGAGTATCGCAACAATACTCACCAGCAAAGTAGATTTAGATAATTTCATCGACATAGAAGGCTTAACGTAGCTCTCTCCATTGCTGAAAAACTCCAACGACCATAAATAGCACAAGCCATACTGCAGCTTTCTCTGTTGCCACTGATGTACCTGAGGTAATAAAATTTATAAAAAGTACTAGTAAAATGGATAGACAAAACAAAAAAGTTTGCTTACTACGTAAATGAAATAGTCGAATGAATAGTATATATGAAAGGAGTATTCCAAAGGTAATAAGGTCATAACTGATCGCAATAAACTGAATATCCCAAAACACAATAAGAAAAAGTACCACTAACAAAGTCCGTTTATTTTCTGCAAAAAAACCTTTTTTCTCTGCTTCTTCCATTCGGTTTTTCATTGTCAATAAGCATATAGAAGATTGTTGTTCGAGTCAAGGCAGGAAAAGCTTCCTCAACAAGAATACTCCCCAACAGAGAAAAATTAAGAATACAAATAGGGAGACAAAGAAGCAGATATATGCAATTCTTTGATCTGCCATCTCAACAATAAATGTATTGTTATTGTTTTTTATATCGCTCGGCATTATTACCCATGCATTGGCATACCCATTGATAAGCGCATGTCGTGACTGAGGAAGAGAAGAAAGTCCAAGCGTTTCAAAAGTGCGTCTATTAAATAATGGATTTTTTATTGCTGTCTCTTTCTCAAAAGAATCACGTGCATTATATATGTGCCATGCTGAAGAAAATGCGCTTGACTGCACGAGAATAAATGGACTTATGACAGTATGAAACTCTAGCAGGTATTTTGTGAGGTTGATTTTTTTATACGTTATTTGTGGAGCATTTGCAAATGATAGTGTCGTATCGATTTTACATTTTTCTTTTGAAAGAATTTTTTCACATTGCGTGTTATACAGATACGCTACTTGTTTGCCTGAAAGTGCAGTATTATTTTCTTCAACAAATGAAACGTTTTGCAAACCATCTGCATTTTTTTGATTCACTACTTCAACCGTACTCGGTATAGAGAAATCGCCGGGATACAACGTATCATCTATTTTATAGATATGATAATTTCCATTCGTGTGAATCTCGCTACCAGATAGTGCCTTTGCAAAGATTGTCATGTTTTTTTGATCTGCAGGTAAATATTCTTTTGTCGTTCCATACGGAAAAGTAGCAAACGTTGTATCGTATATCTTCGGATCTGCATTATGAAAAATATACTTAACATCCAATATTCCAAGCAAATTCCTTAGTGCCGGATAATTTTTTTCTTTTGACAACTTTAAAAATTCGTCTCCAAATACCCCAAGACTTTGATATCCTGTGTAACTTGGCATACCTGCAATATAGGCCACGGTTGATGCGCCAGCATAAGCTCCATTATTAGTCCCGTGTACAATTTGATACATAAAATCATTGAGTGGCAAAAGGAGCATTTTCCCTGTTGTTGAGAGAGATGACATATACCGAAGTGTTTTTTCGTATTCTGGATCCATTGCAACAACGGTACTTACCTGTGTTGTTACAATTGTTGCATTTTGCAGTTTTCCGCTGATAAAAGAGAATGATCCAATAATAAAAACGATACTAACTATCCCAAAAACAATAAAAATATACTTCTCTTTTAATTTGGAAAGAAAAATTGCCGCTGTTTGTCCGATGACAAGTGCATAAAAAAATGTAAAGACAAATTGCCACTGTCCAGAAAAATTACGAAACATAGAAAATCCCGGAACATAGAAAAGAAGTCTATACAATGCTACCCAACTATTTGTTATGTTGGCGCTTACAAGCAGTAAGGTTATAAAGAAAAATACAAAGGTGATAAGGAGGATGGTATTTCTTTTTTTGTTATAGATAAAGCCTCCAATGACAAATAAAGGAAATAATATTCCCCACCACATACTTTCCCGATACGATGATGGGTACAATATGAATAAACTTACCTTCCCAAGACCACCTCGAATGGCATCAAAGTAGTTGAGAGAATTAGCATTATCAAATATCCTATTATTGATAATACTTGCGGAATCAAAAGCATTCAGAAATCCTGGTATTATTTGAAATGCTTGTAGGCCTAAGAATAGTAATGCTCCTATCACTACGCCTTTCCAATACATTGTTTTTTTTAAACCATAGACGATATAGATATACAAAAAAAGCAGTGCGAGTGGGTAAAATGCAAAAAGAGGAGGAGGTGTTTGAAGAGCAAAATTTGAAGTAAAGATACAGGTGACAAGCAATGCAGTCCATAGATACAAAAAGTTTCTTTCTTTTAAGAATTTTAGTAGTAAGTAAAACATGATTGGATTGAGAAAAACCTGGTTATGAACCAAAAGCGCATACTTCATATCTTCTGTAACACAGGGAGAAAATGTATAAAATAATCCAGCAATTATACCAGCAATGTGATGTGACAATTGAATTTTTTTATTCTTTGCATCTTTGAGTATCTCCATTACAATTAAATATATAAAAAGAAAAGAGCCTGCAAGTTTTAGCCCATCAATTGTACTAATGAGCATATGAGCATTGTGCACGAGAAATTTTATTCCGATGAGAAAAAGAAGAAACGGAAGAAGATATTGTCCAGGTGTAACTTTTCCAATCCCCTCAGGGTCTATCATATAGAGAGCAATAGATTTTAAATATGCCCATGTATTGTAATAATAGAGCCGGCTACTATCCCCTCCTAACGCTAACTCCCCTGGCTTAAACCAAAAAAATGGAATAAAAAATAATACGAGCGTAATGATGATAACAAGAATCGTGATTTTGTTTATTTTTCTAATTCTTTTTAACATATGCGAAAAGAAAACATGCAATGACTAATACTAACGTGCACCCACTTACAACAAGCCCGTACCAAAAATATTTTTGTGTCTCAATCACAAGAGTTACCTGATAATGAGTTTTGTTATTTCGATCTTTTGGAAAGATTATCCATCCATTTGCGTATCTATTCACAACAATATGCTGGTTCTCACTCATTGTTTTACTTCCAAAAGATACTTTCCAACCAGTATTAAATGTGTTTTGAAAAACAAGCAATAATGGCTTGTTACTTTCTGATTGCGTTATATCAATACTATACAATATTGGATTTATTTTTTTTGTTGTGACGTGTATGTCTTGGGAGATATCCTCATTCGCACAAAAACTTTTTATCAAGTCATTTTGCTGACATGTATTTTTATCAATGAATGCTGAGTGGAATGATACAGCACTATTACTACTTTGCTGTACCATGTCACCAAAGATAATGCTGTCTGGTGTATATATTTCCGGTCTATACACGTCGTCAGTGAATTGATAGATTTGATAAGGGCCGGTCTTGTAAATTTGATAAGCTGAGAAATTTTGTAAAAAGGCAGAGTATTCAGATTGAGTTTTTGGTAGATATGCCATCATATAACTATTTGGGAAATTTGGAAATTTTTTTTCGAAGATATTTGGATCACTATCGTAATAGATATATTTAATGCTTAAAAGCGAAAATATCTGCGTCAGCGCTCTGTAATTTTTTGCTTTTCCAAACTCAAGAATCGCATTGGAAATGCTATACAATGGAGCATCATCAAATGTTTGGTAGCCCTCAAAACTTTTTCTTTCGGCAAGATACGATATGGAAGACGGGCCTACATACGCAGCATTATTTATTCCAAAAACGACCTGATTAAAATTATCTGTGATTGGCAACAACAACATTTTTCCGTCTGTTGGTAAGTTTCGAATAAACTGTAATGTTGCCTCATAACGAGGATCCATTATCATTGCAGTCTTGACACCGCGAGACCCCCACTGCACAGCGTCAACAAGACTCCCATTTAAAAATGGCCAAAAGCTTATAACAAAAAGGGCACCTATGCTTAGTGAAAATACTATTATATATTTACTCTTCATATTCTTGAAAAGAATAAAAAGTGATTGACCAAAAAGCAATGCATAAAAGAATATAAACACGTACGCCCATTGAATAAAAAAATGGCGAAATATTGAAAATCCTGGAAAATAAAAGAAAACTCTATAGAGAACAAATCCTGTGTTTGTAATATTGGCAGATACAAGATAAAGCGTCACAAAGAAAAATATGCTCAGGAGAAAAATTGTAGCATTCCTATTTTTTGCTATAAGAAATGCTCCAATTATTACTAATGGAATAATGACAGGGACCCACGCAAAAGGAAATGTATGACCAGAGAGAATTATATTTGTGCTTACGAGCCCATAACCACGTAAGGCATCAAAAAATGCCAGATTTGAAGCTTTGTCAAAAACAACTATATTCGTAATACTCCTCGGTTGCAGGACTTCAATAAGAGACGGGATAAGATGAAATGCTTGCAGTCCAAAAAATGCACATATTCCCAGCAACAACTCCTTACGACGGATGCTTACTTTTCTTATGTACCGTACGTAAAGAAATAAGAAAAGCATAGCTAAAGGATAAAATGCAAAAAACGGGGGCGCAGAGATAATGGAAAAATCCAATGAAAAAACAAAGCTAAGGATAAGAAATATGAGAAGGTATTTTTTTTGTCCGCTCAGAAAATATTTTAACAGTAACCAAAATATGAGCGGGTTAAGAAAAACCTGGTCGTGGGAATGAAGTGCCTTTATCCAGAAATACACAAGACTTAGTGACCCTGTTGAAAAAATATAAAATATTCCTGAGAGAATTGCTGCTAATTCTTTCGTAAGAGAAATCTTTCCCTTACCTTTATACAAAATCATCTCTTTTACTATTAAATAGATAGATAAAAATCCTACTGAAAGTTTCATACCATTCCAGAGGTTAATAACATTATTTGAAGAATGAAAAATAGACTTTAACAATGCAATACATAGGACATATAGTAAATATGCATGCTTTGTAGCATCAACATCTCCTTTCCCAATTGGCACGACACCAAAAAATGTGGTACTCTTTAAAAAATTGAAGGGGTCGTAAAAGTATAACCTGCTACCATCCCCACCTAAATCCATTGCTCCTCTTGGATACCAGAAGAATGGAATAATAATAAATGCAACAAATAGTGCCCATACAAATAATTTCTCCCAATTTTTTTTTATTTTTCCCAAAAACATTGTCCCATTATACACCATTGCTATGACCGTAACCCTATTGTATACTCAACTTCATTAAACAGACATACAACTCATGAAAATCCTCATATTTAATTGGCGCGATCTTCGGCATAGTTGGGCAGGTGGTGGAGAGATTTATGTTTTCGAACAGGCATCACGATGGGTGAAGGCAGGACATATTGTAACAGTCTTCTGCGGACAAGACACAAGTAAAAATCTCCCAGAATTTGAGAGAGTTAATAATATTGCAATCTATCGAAAGGGAGGAAGATATTCATTGTATTTCTGGGCCATCTGGTATTACCTCACTCGCTTTCGAAATAGATTTGACGTTGTTATAGATGTTGAAAATGGAATTCCATTTTTTACTCCGCTGTTTTGTACGCTACCAAAAGTCTGTTATGTCTACCATGTTCATGGACGTCAGTTTTTTTATGAACTCCCATTCCCCTTTAGTTACGTGGGTTATTTTATAGAAAAATATATATTTCCTTTAGTCTATCGACATGTGCGAATTGTAGCAATTTCACAAACAACAAAAAAGCAGCTCACGCTCTTAGGGTTTCATGCAAAAAACATTTCAATATTGTATTCTGGAATTAACGGTACCAAAGCAATAAAAAAATCAAAAAAATTTTCTCATCCTACAATACTTTACCTTGGCAGAATTAAAAAATATAAGCGAGTTGATTTATTGATAACGATATTCCCGGAAATACTAAAAAAAATACCAAATGCGCGACTTATTATTGCGGGTTGGGGTACTGAAGCGTCAATACTTATAGATAAAGTTATGCAAAGTCCTTTCAGAAAAAAAATTTCATTAGTGGGCCCTGTGAGTAATGAGGAGAAAAAGAGTCTTCTCTCCAAAGCGTGGATATTTGTAAATCCATCTATTGGAGAGGGATGGAGTATTGCAGTTATTGAAGCCAACTTACATGGAACACCAGCAATAGCATTTGATGTGGCAGGCTTAAGAGAATCAATTAAACACCAAAAGACTGGACTACTCGCAAAAAATCAGCAGGATTTCATTGCAACAATTGCAACTACTCTTACTCATAAAGCCTTACGAGAGAGACTGAGTAGAAATGCCATTACGTGGGCTCATTCTTTTAATTGGGATTACAGTGCAAAAAAAGGATTCCATATTCTTAAAAAGGTTTCACATTTTAATTAATATGTTTGGCAGAAACTATGCTCATCATCTACCCATATTACTACGTTCATTTGGCGAAATGAGTGAGGCATACGCTAAAAAAGTTACTAAAAAGAAAAAGGACACACTCAGAGAATTTCTCCAGCAAGTATACGTGACAATTTTTGGAATTCCGGAAGTAGGTTTCCAATTAAGAAGCTTATACTTTACGCGCGTGATATCTACATATGTAAACGAAAAAAATGTAAACACTATTTTTGATGCTGGAAGTGGCATAGGGGCTCAGGCATTTTGGTTGGCAAAGAAATATCCTCATGCCACCATTACAGGAGGCGAGATAGATAAAAACAAATTAAGATTTTGTGCGCAACTAAAAAATGACAACAAAATACAGAATATACAATTTACAACTGTCGATATTACTAAAAGACAAAAAAGGGAAGTATATAATCTTGTTATTGCAATAGATGTATTGGAGCATGTTAAGGATTATAAAAAAGTTATAAAAAATTTCTATGGGATGCTCAAAGACAAAGGCTACCTCTATATCCATGTCCCACAACCTACGCAAGTAAGAATATTTTCTTCTCTTAAGAAATGGCATCACGATGATCATGTACGAGAGGGCATTTCAAAAAAAGAGCTTGAAAAAACATGTAAGCTATTTGGATTTCGAATTATAAGCGCACGTGAAACATACGGCATTTTTGGAAAACTAGCATGGGAGATAAATCATCTCATGCTTAGTAAGAATTTTATTCTCGCGGGCATAACATTTCCATTTCTGTATCCTCTTATACTTCTGGACGAGAGGATGCACAATAGAGATGGCATAGGTATTGCATTACTTGCGCAAAAAAAATGAAAAAAGGACTCGTTTCTGTTATTATCCCTACGAAAAATTCCTCAGCGCTTTTAGATGTTTGTCTACGCAAATTGAGACTGCAAGCATACAAAAATATTGAAATAATTATCGTCGATGGAGGCTCTTCTGACCTGCTAACAGTAAAGCAACTGGTCAAAAAATATTATTGCAGATTACTTCTTTTTAATCCAAAAGTGAAAAAGGGACTTTTTGATGCAACAAAAAAAAGAAATTACGCTGCGACAAAAGCATATGGGGAATATGTTTACCATTACGATGCGGACATGGAAATAACAAAACTTGTTATTTCAGAATCTGTACAGCTATGTCTGTCTGGCTTCGACAGTGTGATCGCAACTGAAGACTCTTTTGGCGTTGGGTCTTGGGCAAAAGCAAAAAATTTGGAAAGAAGATTTTTTTGGGGCGATGATCTTATAGAATCCCCTCGCTTTTTTAAAATGACCGTTTGGCACGCTATCAGTGGATACGACGAAAACATTGCCGGAGGAGGAGACGATCGTGATATACATCAAAAGTTGTTACGTACAGGATACCGTGTCGGAAGAACAAAGCATGTTGTTATGCATAATGAGGGCAATCTTACTCTTTTATATCTTATGAAAAAACAGTTTATGTATAAAAGAGAAGCCCTTAAATACATGAAAAAAAGACCTGTTACAAGTATACTCAGTTATTTTCCTATAAGGAAAAACCACTTTCTAAAGTCATATATGTTTATCCAAAGACCAAAGGATACTTTTTTCTTTCTGATTATGAAGGCTGCTGAATCATTCGCCGGAATATACGGTATAGCCTATTCTCTCGTTATGGACAGATAGCTTCTACGTGTATAAATCCGCTATTTCTTGCCATGTAATAGGGCGAATTCCTAATATTTTTTCTGTTTGCTCTGCTGAGAGCCCACCAGCAATTGGATAACGATTTGGAGACTCTTTTAGATACTCTTCAATGCTAATTTTTGCTAAGATAGTTTTTTTTCTTGTTTTTTTAATAAGATATGTTGCAAGCGCATGTGGAGAAACTCTATTTGCACTGGCAACATGAAAAATACCATTCTTTCTGGATTTTACAATTGCATCAATTGTTTCAAAAATTTTTGGAATATATGTCAAGGTAATATATTGATCATAAAAAAGAGGATACAGTCTTTTATGATCAAATAAATAGAGTATTTTCCCTACATAATCAAGCTTAGGATCATACATAGCTTCTGTAACATTACCGATTCTCACAATCGCTGCGTGCTTCTTACCATTTATGATTCTCTCCCCTTCAGCTTTTGTCCACCCATACCAGGATAATTTATGGATATCTGTTTCAACCTCAGCACTCTCGTCATAAGGCCCTGGGCGCTCTTTAGCACCTGCAAAAACCATATCCGTAGATATGTGTATAAAAAAAGAATTATTCTCCTGACTTATTGAAAAAAGATTTTTCATTCCATCTACATTGGTCTCCCATGCCGAACCTTTTCTATCTCCTCTTTGTAGCTCTGCAGAATTTGCATCTCTGTGTGCAGCGAAATTAATAACTACTTGAGGAGCATAGGTATTAAATATTTCTTTCAATGCTTTTTTGTCTAATATATCGAGTTGTTTATGTGATGGTGCGAGAATATTTCCTCTCCCTTTTACGTGTTTTAAAAAATTTGATCCAATAAATCCATTGGCACCGGTTATCAGCATCATATTATTGTTTATGGACTAGAATATGTAATTTCCAGGCGGTTGGTGAAACATGCTTGAGAAGTACCGTTTCCCAATTCATTGGATAAAACATCATAAAATCGAAACATCTATACCACATATTGCGAATAAAAAAGAGTGGATCGTTTTTCTCTTTGGGTAAAGATATCAAGCTACTATTTGTGTATTCCTGAGCTCTTTTGTGACCGAGCATTGTCTCGAGTAATATTTTTGGTACAAAAAAAAGGCTTACGTGCATCAACTGATAAAAAAAATGTTCGCTGTATGACTTCTTTTCGGTAACAAATCCATATTTTTCTAGTAATCTTCCAACGTACTCATGGGTAAATTCTGGATGAATATGTCCAAAGTAGCGAAATGTCAAATCACTTCCTTTGTGTAATTTTTGAAACAACCAGGTATAGGTAAATACTTCCCCTTCACATGGAACAATGAGGAAAAACTTTCCATCTTTTTTCAAAATCCTTCTCACTTCCTTGAGAAAAAAATTAATATCTGGAATATGCTCTAAAACATCCAGACAAATAGCTACATCAAAGAAATTACTTTTATAAGGGAGTTTTTTGTTTTTAATAACTCCATAGGTCACTTTTCCGCTCCCCAATTTCTTTGCGTAGGCAATTGCAGTCTTACTGATGTCACATCCAGATATTTTCATTTTTGGAAAATAATAAGGGAGACTCTCCGTCAAAATGCCTCCACCACACCCAATATCAAGAAGCTTTCCTTTTTTAGATTTTATCGCTTGCGTTAACGAACGTAAGCGATAATCTTGTGTAAAAGAGCGGTAATAGCTTTTCGGCTTACCTTCTGTAACTCCCATAAATCCTTCTTCGTAATTAAATGATTTTTCAGACATACTTAGATATTTCTATACTCATCTTCAGTTTTCAACACCTGCGCAACCTTTATCATTTCATCTATCCCCTCACTGAGGGTAATCGCTGTATGAAATCCTAGCTTTGACAATTTTTCATAAGATACGAGGTAATCTCGTTGTTCAAGATCCTTATTAATCTCGGCAAAATGAAGATAATAATCTATTTTCTTCTTAATTGCAAGACAAACATCTTCTTTACTATAATTCATTCTATTATCCCCTACGTTATATATTTGTCCTTTCATCTTCCCATAGTGCTCGAGTGCAAAAAGAAAAGATCGTGCCATGTCTTTTACATGAATAAAGGTGCGCATAAAGTTTTTTTCATAAACTATGAGACTTTTTTCTTTGACTGCCCGATACACAAAGTCATTTGGCATGAGGTCAAGTCTTACTCGAGGAGATGCTCCAAAAGCAGTTGCAAAACGATAAATGACATACTTTTGATTTTCTTTGATGAGCTTTTCCGCTTTTACTTTTTGGTGTCCGTATTCACTCAAAGGTTTTAACGGTGTATCTTCTGAGCACGTTTCATCAATTACTTTCCCATACACACTCCCAGTCGATGCAAAAAGAATAGGAATTTTCTTGTTAACAGCTTCAACGAGCGTCTTTGTACCATGCACATTAATATCATAGGATAACTGTGGATCCCTTCTACATGCAGGAAATCCAACAATTGCAGCCAAATGGATAACAACATCGATATTGCCTAGTGCTTTTTTTATTTCATCTTTATTTCTTATATCTCCCTTAATAAATACAAAATTCTTATTGGAAAAAAATGGGATAATACCTTCTCCTCCAACACGGAGAGAATCAAAAACAGTAACTCTAAAACCTTTTTGAAGTAGTAATGTTGTCAAAACAGTTCCAACATATCCTCCGCCTCCGGTGATAAGAATTTTTTTAAATTTTGATTTCATTTTACTAGGATTGTAAACTACCGATGAAGTCTTGTAAATATTCTTTCGATGTTTTTAACTGATAGATGGAATTAAGTTTTGAAACGTTCATGTTATACATCTGTGTTTCTGAGTCCTTTTCAAATGTAATAGGAAGAGAAAATAATTTCTCTATGTCTTTAAAAGAGACAACACTCTTACCACCTATATTGTATGTGGCATTTGTAATTTTGTGTTTTATAAAAAAAATGAGTATATTTGCTATTTCGTAGGTAGTAATCATTTGTATCTGAGATTGCTTGTTAACAAATAAAGGCTTTCCCTGCAAAATATCGTAGATTGGTCCTTTTTTCATATTCATACCAAGCATCATAGAGCTGCGAAGAATCAAATAACTTGTTGTATTGTTGCGAATAATACATTCACTTATATATTTATGGAGGCCATATGCACAGAGATTTTCAGACTGTATGAGTTGACTTTCTTTTGTAGCTGATGGCAACATATGGTTGTTGTACACATCGCTTGATGAAATGTAGATATATGTTTTGTAATAAAAATCAAAAAGGCTTTTATATACTGAGACTGTTGATAACTGAAAATCCTCAAAGACATGTTGATTGGCCCAAAATCTTTTACTATTCCCATTTGCATTAATAACAACATCAAAATTCTTCCCAATAGTATCTTTGTAATTATCCTTTGTTATTGCGACAACAGAAAATTCTTTGCCTAGATACTTTACCAAGTCAGAACCTAACATTCCCTGCGCGCCGATGATAGCAACTTTTTTTATCATTAATAATCAATAGCAGTAGTATAATTCTTTTCAAACCATCGATAGGTCTGTGTAATTCCATCTTCAATGGTTGTTTGTGGGATCCAGTGAAGTATTTTTTTCATTCTTTGAATACCAAATGTTTTATGCATTGCACCATCAGGTTTTGCTCTGTTATAGGCAACTGTACCCTTATATTTCGCAACTTTTTTTATAATTTCTGCAAGCCGTGTGACTGATATACCAACACCAGTTGCAATATTCACTGGCTCAACATCGTTGTAGACCGAGGTAGCACGAAGAATTGCCTCTGCCCCATCATTCACAAAGAGCCAGTCTCGAATTGGCTTGCCTGTACCCCAAATTTCAATTGAAGGAGCTTTTTTCTTTTTTGCCTCGTATACCTTTTTTATTAACCCAGCTAGTGCTTTACTTTGCTGTGGATTAAAATGCTCTCCTGGTCCATACATATTTGCCATAATTAAATGAATCGAGTTGAAATTATATTGCTTATTGAGCGCAAGTCCATAGACTGTTGATGCTTTTCTTGAAAACCCATAGCTAAAAATGCTTTCATGTATTTTCCCATTCCAGTAATCCTCCTCATTCATTTCATTACTAGTAACATATCCAGGATAAGAACACCCCGCAACAATATTGACAAACTTTTTTACACCTGTCTGGCACGACGCTTGCATAAGATACAACCCCATGAGCATATTATCCATAAATAAATCTGCCTGCTTTCCACTGTGGTATCCAATGCCACCCTGGTTTGCAGCACAGTTAATAACGATATCTGGTTTGATAATACTAAGATACGCAGTGCAATCTTCTTTTCTTCTAAAATCTACTCCGTCAGAAGTTTTTGGCACAAAAATTTCACACGTAACCCCTTGAAGCTTTTCGATAATGTGTTTGCCCAAAAACCCATTTCCGCCAGGAATTGCGATTTTTTTATTTTTGAAGTATGTAAGGTAACTCATGAAGAAACGTTCATATGTTATGATAAAAACCAATCCAAGTCAATTGTTGATTACTTTATCCATTGCGAGAAATGCATTCGCATATGAATTTTCCCAGGTATTTTCTTTGCTAAGTAACTGTGCTTTTTTAACCATTTTGCTGTAGAGAGCTTTTTTAGTAAGTAGTTTTACGATACCTGCAGAAAAATCAGCAACGTTATCCTTTGTCATGAGAGCTGCTCCTTTTTGTGCCACATATCTTCCAAGTGGTGGAACATAGGTAGTAACGACAGGTAGGCCACTGGCAAGATACTGTCGTATTTTTCCAGCGTCTCCATACCATCCATACCAACGAGCATCTTTGGGTCCTTGCCTGTAGGGGGCAATACCGATTACGCATCCTCTGACAATTTTTGCCATTTCTTTATTGTCCGGTACATATCCATAGAAAGTAACATTCTGTTCAAGATGCAATTTCTTTACCTGCTTTTTTAGGTTGGTTATATTATTTCCTCCACCAATAATGTGGAGTGTGATATCAGGAATTTTTTTTCTTATTTCTCTCACACTTTCTATCGCGAGAGAAACGCCAAAATTTTCGTCAAGCGTCCCAAGGTATACTAAGCTATTTTTCTTTCGCTTTGCAATTGGAAGAGATGCAATCTGAGAGGGGAATAAACCGTTTGGAACGTGTACTACATGACGCATGCTTTCTTCATCAATACCGGCTTCTTTTCTGCCAAACTTCATTGCAGCAGATACGTCCCAGACAAAATCTGCTTGTCTGACGCAAAATCTATCAAGCCACACATACAGACCATTAAACCAGGTCTTTCCAAATCGAGACGGTGAGTAATCAGACACATAATAAATAACTGTTTTTACTTTCCCAACCTTTTTCAAACATATCCCAGCAAGCGCATTTATTGCTTCAAGTCCTATGAAAATGTCATATCTCTTACTACGAAAAATACCCATTACTATCACGGATACAAAGTCTCTTAGCTTATATGAAATTCTTGTTTTTTCCTTACTGGGCAACTTACAAAAAAAGTAAATTGGTAAGTATAAAAAGGAAGAAAAATGAGATCTTTTTATCAATTTTCCATTTACATACTCTTCTATAACAGGATTCGTAACGTCACTAATAACATGTGGCTGATCCAAAAGGAAGATATATTTCGCTTTTGGTAAAAAGAATGAGAGCAATTGCTCTACCATACCATTTCGTGGTAATCGTTTTTCACCCTGATAGTGAGAAAATGTAGCAATAAATACCGATGAAAAATCTTTCATTTTATTTTGAATAGTGTACCATGGCTTACACATCTATGACAATCTTACTTTACAGATACGAAGCAATATGATATTTTCTTCTCATGAAAGACACTCCTTACCAGGCGTATTATGCAACTTCCTATACAAATAACAACTCTATTAAGGAAAATATTGAGGGAATAGAACTTTTGCGATCTCACATAAAACAAATTAAATTTTCCAAGAATAAAAAAGTTCTTGACATTGCTTGCGGTACAGGATTGCTTGGGAAGACATTCAGCAACAAAGTCTATGGATTTGATCTCAATACACAAGCAGTCCGAGTCGCTAAGAAAAACGGTGTCATTGCGACAAAACATAATGCTGAAAAGAAATGGCCATATCAAAGTGATTTTTTCGATATCGTGATTGCATCTCATATTATAGAACATGTAGCAAATCCAGATCATATTATGGAAGAAGCAAAAAGGGTGCTAAAAAAAGGGGGCCTTTTCATTATTGCTACCCCTAATTTGGCTGCATGGTTTAACCGGGTGCTCCTCCTATGTGGTTTCCAGCCATTTTTTACTGAAGTCAGTACAAAGGACAAAACAATCGGCATTTCTTTTACCAGAAAGCTCAGTTCGCATCGAAATCCTCTTGGACATTTGCGAGTTTTTACATATCGAGCACTCTGTGAACTAGTGACATTCCATCGTTTTAAGTTGGTTACAACAACCGGTCATGAATTTCTTGCATTTCCAAAACCTCTCCTGTGGATTGATAGATATATATCTCGCATTATACCAGTTGCTTCAAGCATTATCGTCATTGCAAAAAAACAGTAGTTTGATATTTCTCTTGTAATTTCTTGAGTTCTTTTATAAATTCCTCATTCTTGTCTACTCTTCCAAATATCGTGTATGCATACAAATACATATCACGCATGGTGTGAAAGAAAAATCTTGGCATGATGAAAGAGGGCAAAAAATATATCCAATATCTCAGGTCTTTTCTCATTTGCTCATCTATACGACAGATTCTTTGAGACATTACATTCATTTTTTTATTCCCGACATTAAATTTCATCATAGGGAACATGGTAACGTATAAAAGGAGTAACTCATTATGTAAAAAATATTGATAGTCGCTTTCCGACAGTTTTTTCTTGACTGCTTCAAAGTACCCTTCAGCTCGTAACCTACCATTAATAAGCGTAAAAATGTGGTGTCGAGCATTTTTTTTAATTTTTCTTCTCGACCAGTTTGCTATGACATGTTGGGTGTGTATAAACAAACCCCCGTGACTCTTAACGTTATAAAATACAACCTCAAACCAAGGAACTGGATCCGAATTAATCATGTGGACATCTTTTGGGACAGTATTTTTGACAATAATACCGGTAATAAAATAGGGGTCTGAATCGAGTATAAAATCAACTGCTTTTTTATTGGAAATGTCTTTTGGTATAAACGTATCTTTTTGAAATGGCTTTCTTACCTTATAGGAAAATACTCTTTTTTTATCAAAAGACAGGCTAAAATAATTTATGCGGATGTACCCTGGTTTATATTTTTTTATCTTTCTGTAGATTTCTTCCAAAGAATTAGCGTAAATAAGAAAATCATCATCGCTATGAAAAAAAATATACTCCCCTTTCGCAAGACTGAGAGCTCGTTTCATATTAGATGCATTATCTAGTATCTTTTTAGTGCGAGAATAGTGAATCCTTCTATCATGAAACTTTTCTACAACTTCTTTTGTATTATCACTAGAATAATTATTTGAAATAACTATTTCAAAATCTCTATATGTTTGCCGTAAAATACAAAATAAAGCAAACTCTAAATCAGAAGCCCTGTTGTATGTTGGAATAACAATAGAAAAAAAAGGTCTTTTCCTCATAAGTATATTGATCTACTTCGGTATTCCAATGAGCATTGTATCGAAAAAAAAGTGGTATGGATTGAATTTTCTCACAATAAATGTATACATTCCAAGCTTCTCAATCAGTGGCTTTATTTCGAAAAAATCCTTTCCAGAGTGATATATTGATATCAATAGGATTGGATTGTATTTTTTAATGGTTTGCATGGCACCCATAATCGCATTATATTCAAATCCCTCTATGTCCATTTTTATCACTCCAACATTACTTTTATTTTCCCTAACAAATTCATCTATTGTTTGGATTTGTACAAATTGTGTACCATACGTACTAATATATGACTGTCCGGATTGACTTGTTATCTTTAGTTTTGTTTTTTTATTGCCTACCCCTTTATGTATGGGAATAACATTTCTCAATTGAAACTTCCGTATATTTTTAACTAGTTCTTTATAGTTATTTTCTTCCGGTTCAAATGCATATATTTTACTAAATTTATATTCCCTACTAAATATTGCAGGCGTATCTCCATTTGCCGCTCCCGCATCGATAACATCCTTTCCTTTATATTTTTTTAGAAGTGTTTTGGGCAATAAACGAAGTCCACAATGAAAATAAAAATTTTCAATACCATAATAGTTACCTAACCCATGATACTTTCTTTTAATCGGAAAAATATTAATACGCTGATCTTTTAGCTCCTCCTTTGTCAATAGTCTCAAATCAAGAAAATTATTCATAAATACATGTTTCTGTCTTTGTAACATTCTATCGATAAGCAGCCTACTCTGTGAATCTAAGCCCTTCTTTAAAAGAGTTAGCCTTTCGGTATCATTCTCAATGTTGTTTTTATAAACATAACTCATAAAATTCTCTGAAATTCTTTCTTCCCCAATTGTCCTTCTATAGCGATGCGTGAACTGAGTGATAAAAAAAAGAAAAAAATCGAGCCTGAATGCTATGGCAAGCTTTACACGCGTCGGGATAGGAGATTGTTCAAAAATATTACCAAAAAAGTGAAAAATTTTATCTTGCATTTCTTTAAATATTTTCTTATGAGTTACAACTGCCAATTATATACTTATTTTTCTTTGATTTGCAATATTGCAATATATTTATGCTAAAATATAGCTAGCATTGGTCAATCTGTTATAGCATTCTCACCTAATAAAAAATGAAAATACTTATTACTGGCGGGGCAGGATTTATTGGATCACAGCTGGGTATATATTTGATGAGGAAAAAGCATCAGGTTACTTTTTTGGATAATCTTCGTTTCGGGTATAAAGAAAATCTACGCTCTCAAACAAAACTCAAACCTACATTTATTCTTATGGACGTGAGAGATCCACAGCTAAAAAAAGTATGTAAAGGTATGGATGTTATATTTCATCTTGCAGGGATTTCTTCATTACCCGAATGCCAAAATAATCCTCAAGAAGCATATGCTGTAAATGTAACTGGAACGGCAAATGTTCTTGAAGCAGCAAGAGCAAATAATATAAAAAGAGTTATTTTTTCTTCAACATCTGCAGTATACGAAAATACCACAATATTTCCAACTGACGAAGAGCAAAATATTCAACCTCAATTGATATATTCTTTGACAAAGAAACACGCTGAAGACTTATGTCAATCATACAAACTGCTTTACAACATGGATATTGTTATTCTTCGTTTTTTTAATGTCTATGGTCCACATATGGATTTTAAACGACCTAATCCACCTTTTATTAGTTACATTATTCATTGTTTTTTACATAACAAAACCCCATTACTTCACTCCAACGGTAATCAATCACGAGACATGATCTATATTGATGATGTATTACGACTTTTAGAAATTGTTTTGGATAAGAAAAGTGCGAAGAATAGGATATTCAATGTGGGTTCGGGAACATCTGTTAGCGTTATGCGAGTGTACGATGAAATAGCATCTGTAATGCACAAACAACATATAAAACCTATTTTTCGAAATGCTTTGCTTTTGTGGGAAAAGTATCCAAATATATTTGGGGACCCTTATCCTCTCAAAGCAACATATTTAGAAAGGGAGGTGAATAAATACACTTTAGCCTCTATAAAGAAGGCAAAAAAACTTCTCGGTTGGTCACCAAAGATAGTCCTCTCCCAAGGAATACGAAGCACGATAGAATTTGCTAAAAATAATTAAAATTCATCCTGATTTCTTCTATAATAGTTATACGTCTCACGCAGACCATCTTCCAGGCTCACTTTTGGTTGCCAACCAACAATTGTTTTTATGTTACTAATATCTGCATATGATTTCATCGGATCTCCTTTTCTCTCTCCTAAATCTTTTGTTTTTAGCTTTTTCCCAACGACTTTTTCAAGCATTTTCAAAACATCTTTCATACGTACTCCATTTCCCGAGCCGATATTGAATACACATAGCCCATGTAATGCTAAAACGTCTAGATGTGCTTGGGCAATATCTTTTACATACACGTAATCTCTTATTTGTTGTCCTTGCCAGTACCATGGAATAGTTTTATTCTTAAGAACTGCCTCAATCCACATAGGAATCGCTCTTGTTCTTGGTAATTGCTCGTCATGTGGTCCATAAGCGTTATAGTAGCGAAGCGTAACGCTCTCAATACCATACGCGTAGTAATACGCATGCAAAGCCTGCTCAAAGGCGAGCTTGGACGCTGCGTACGCATTAAGTGGGTTTGTCGGATCACTTTCTTTAATCGGAACTTTTTTTGGTTCACCGTATACAGAAGATGTCGATGAGAAGATAATCTTTTTTACATTCTGTTTTCTCATCGCTTCTAACACGAGTAATCCATTCATGAGATTATTTTCAAAATATCCCTGAGGATCTCTGTATGATGTAGCAATAATACTTGACGCAGCAAGATGCATCACAACACTCACTCCTTGTAGCGCATTTTCCAATTTTCTTTTCTCTGAGAGAGAAAACTGCAGCAGAGTTGCTCGCTTATCAACAAATTTTTCATAACCAAACCGTAAATCATCAATAACAATAACTTCATGTCCTAAGTCACATAATAATTTAGTAACATGTGAACCGATAAATCCTGCGCCACCAGTAACTACTATTTTTTTCATTTATTTTTTTTGGGGTTTCTTAAGCCTTCGATAAATGTGTAATTAATATGAGAGAAATTATTTGCAGCGACAAAAACCTTCTCATCATCTTCTCCTACTTTCATTTTCTCATACAGAAAAACTTCCTGGTGTTTTTGCGCTGCAAGAGTAATATTTTTATCAAGGTCTTGGGGAATTTTTTCTCCCTGGAGTAATGCATTGTTATATTGTTGCACAAGTTGACTATAGTAGTCTTCGCCCTTCAAAGCTGTTGTACTGGCTAATCCTATTTCTCCTTTATCTACTAATAATTTGCTTGCATAAATTGTCTTATCAGCCATTAACAAATCGAATCGCACCTTATCTACCGGGTCAAGAATCATTCTCTCAAGTATTTTATTTCTTACTACTTTTAATGTATATAATTTGCTGTCCGGCAATATCCCTGGCCAGGCCAATTGATATGTAACTGCTTCATCTGCAAAGACACGAAAAGGTACCATGAGCAATAGTATTGTCATTGTAACAATGATATATTTTTTCATATACTTACTTCTTTATTGGTTCGAGATACATTTTTATAAACCACGCCGTTTCATAGTAAATAAGAAATATTCCTACAAAAGGGAGAAGCAAAATTCTTGGATCCCTGAGTGTACTTTTTGTCGTAAACATTTTTTTATAATAGAGAAATACAAATCCAAATAAAAGAATAGGACTGATTATATTAACTAGAGGAATAAAAGGCACAAGAGCAAGTGCGGGCTTAAGAGCAATAAAGGATAAACCTCTTATGCCACCAATTTGATCAAATCCGTGGACTCGAAGTAATCTTGCATATCCTCTTCCAACTTGTTTTTTCTTATAGAGTAAATCTTTCAATGAAAAATCTTTGTACGTATAATGCAGATGTATTGTTTTCGCTTTTGTCTCTACAATTGGACCTAATTTTCTCAGTCTGAGATTAAGATCTGCATCTTCACAACCACAGTCTTTAAATGCCACATTATCATGACCTCCAACTTCATACAAAGCCTTTTTTTGAATACATTCAATTTTACCAACAAAACTTGTGATAACCTTTCCAGCATCTCGACATAACCATGCCTTTTCCCAAAAAGCATACTCATTCCAAACTGTCAGAGGCGTCTCAGTCATACCACATGTTGCAATAATATTTCTATCTTTCAACAGAGGTCTAACCAATTTCATTACCTCATGACGCGTGACGAATTCACAATCAGAATGGGTTAAAATCACGTACGGTGTTTGTGTTGCATGAATTCCTCTCGTAAAACTTTTCGCTATCCATAAATCCGTTTTATTTTGCAGGAGTGTTATTTTCATTTTCTTATGCTTTTTGCTATATTCTTTTACTTTCAAAACACAGTCATCTTTCGATGCATTATCAACGATTACTATTTTTTCGATTGGATAGGTCTGGATACGAATTCCTTCCAATGTTTTGAGAATCGTTGACGAGGAATTTCTCATTGGAATAACAATTGAAACTTTTACAATATTTTTACTCATAGAGCTACTTTTTATTTATGCAGATCCCAACCATATTTCGAGACTTTCTTATCATAGTCTCATCTTTTACGAATACCACATCTCGTGGCTCAAGTTGCGGTTTTATCCAGTTAATAATCTTTAACTTTATTGTGTTATTAAATTTGTAAGGGAGAAAATCTTTGCTCATCTGAAGTAATGGTTCTACAATCAACCATATCCAGTGATCATTATAGATTGGCGTTCTTTGACCAAGTATCTCACTTACATGAAAGACATTAGATAATGCATCTTTAAATTGTCCCAGTGTAAATTCAAAAACATGATGAGGATTAATAGGTTTTTTTGTGCCAGGAGAGTAAATGTCTTTATTTGGCGTAGATAAATAAATAAGACCTTTATTTTTTGTAACTCTTTTAAGTTCCTTGAGAAACCTTTTCCAATTCTTGATGTGCTCAATTACTTCAAATCCAGCGACCACATCGAAGGTATTATTGGAAAATGGAATTTTTGTGCCTGACCCAACTAAAAATTCTATATTTTTCCCATTTACATTCCGCTTAGCGTATTGGATTGCTTCACCTGAAAGATCGATGCCAATAACCTTTTTAAATTTTTTTGCAAGAATTGCACTTCCACTTCCGGTACCACATCCGATATCAAGAGCTGTATTTTGCTTATTACCTTTTATTAGCCTGTACCTCGCCAAATGCTCGACAAGATTATTTCTTGCTAATGTACTTTTTGAGTCTAATCTTTCACCCTCAAATCTATTACTTTCCATAATTAACGAAAAGGTACTGCTTTATTTCTATTTTTTCTATTTGGATAGCCGTCATGAATATTCTTTATTTTTGCCAACCATGCAGGAATAATGTGACCTAAAATACTGTGAATATCTTCTATTGGACCATACTGCTCGCTATCCACAATGACGCTCGCATCAACAAGCTGTGCTAATTTTCCACCTGTCCTAAATCCTAAAAATCCAATTGTTTTTGCTCCACAACTCTTTGCATAGCGTACTGCCTTGATAACATTTTTACTATTGCCGCTTCCAGAAATTGCTATGACTACATCATCAGTTTCCACGAGATTTCTCAATTGTTGTATAAATATTTCTTCAAAAGAAAGATCATTTGCATACGCGCTGAGTACTGCAACATTATCTGTCAATGAAATGACACGAAACCGTCTCTCTGTATTATCATATACCCTTTGCAGTGTCCCCTTTCCTAAGTCACATGCGATATGAGATGCCAAAGATGCACTCCCACCATTTCCTAAAACAAATACGTTTCTGCCTTGATGGTATGCTGTAACAAGTATATCAACAACACGTTCTATGCTTGCTTTATCCAATGTGTTAAGACAATATTTTATTTCATCGAAATAATTTGCAATAAATTCACCTGCGTTAAATTGTCTTTTTCCTTTTTTCATAGATCTATCCCTGTGTCAATAAAAATTATTTTACTACCTTGGGGTTCGAAAGAAAATGGGACATAATGCAAATCGGATAAATTCTTGATTATTTTTTTGTGATACTTTTGGTCCGCATAAAAAAGAAAAAATCCTCCTCCGCCTGCACCCAACAATTTTCCACCAATTGCACCTACTTTCCTTGCTTTCTCATACCAGGTATCTATTTGCTTTGTTGAAATGCTTTCTGCCATGCTTTTTTTTAACAACCAATTTTTATGAAGAGCTTCTCCAAAAGAATCAATATGATTAGCAAATAAGTCTTTTCGCATTTTTTCAGCAAGATGAACCATATCTAACATTGTCTTTCTTTTATGTATCTCTGTTGCCATTTTTCTGCTCTGTACAGCCAGGATTGGATCTGCCGATCTTGTTATACCCGTATAAAACAATAACATGTTTTTCTTCAAAATATTTTTGGTATCTGATAAACATATTATTGGGTCTACAAAAACTGTTCCATCTTGATTGAATTGCATGTACTGGAATCCTCCATATGCAGCGATATACTGATCTTGTTTCCCAATGGGTTTTTTCAGTATATCTATTTCTATTTTGCATGCTTGTCTCGCGAGCTGTTCTGCCGTTACATGCTTGCCTTTGAAGGCATAGAGCGCATTGAGTAGTCCAACAAGGTAACTACTTGATGATCCCATTCCTGACCCTTCTGAAGGAATATCCGCAACTGATGTGATATGAATACCATTTTTTATCCCAACCATTTTTAATGCTTCACGTACTAAATTATTTTCGATATCCTTTATTCTTTTTACAATTTCAGTTTTGGAGTATTGAATAATAATTCTTCCGTCGAATTGTCCATTCACCGCAATATATATGTATTTATTAATTGCGGTAGAAACAACTGCGCCTTTATGATGTTTGTAAAAACTTTGAATATCGCTTCCTCCACCCACAAAACTAATCCGGAGAGGTGTTCGTGAAATAATCATAAATATTTTTTGCAGTACTTTCTGTGCAGCTACTATATCACGCTCATCATCTCCTATACAATAGCTACAATTCATCTCTTTTTTTGAAAAATTTCTTAATGAGAGGTAGTCTTTGAGGAGTACTTAAGCCATAATACTTGTGAGGCGTTAAGAATCCAGCAAGTTGTTTATTTTGTATCAATTTCTTAACAATAACTTCCTCAAAAGAAAAATTTTCTTTCGGTAGCTCATTCAAAGCATCTTTATGTAAAATAAAATATCCAATGTCAACTCCATTGAGATTTTTGGCGCGTCCTGTTTTGTCATAAGCTGTAACCATCCCTTCTGCATCAACAAACATCTTATTTACGCTGTAATTATCTTTATTCTCATAAATAACAATAGATGCCATTTTATTTTTTTTACGATAAAATGAAACATATGCATGCAAATCAAGTGGCCAGAAATTATCACCGTAGAGAAGTAAAAATTCTTTTTTGAGTAATGGCAACGCATTTTTTATTCTTGTCCCAGTATCTGACTCCACCGTGCTATACGAATATTGTATTTTTAGATCAAACGTACTACCGTCTCCAAAATACTTCACAATGTGTTTTGAAAGATACCCTACCAGAATGACAATTTCTGTAATACCATTCTTCTTGAGATCCTGTATTATATATTCCAAAAACGGTTTGCCATTTATAGGTATCATAGGTTTGGGAACAGTGTATGTAAAGGGATGAAGTCTTGTTCCTTTTCCACCCGCAAGAATAACTGCTTGTATCGCTCTCATACTATCTACTCTTCTTTAACGAATAATTCTTTTTCTAGCGCCTTTACTATTCTTACAAAGAAATTCTCTATGCTTTGCGAGAGCTCATTGAATAGGTAATATATCGTTACAAACAGAGAAAGAATTGTTTTTGTCTTTATTCTTTTTGTTCGAACAGCAATGAATGCATGTAGTATTACCATGACACATGCTACAACAAGTAAGATCGAAAGAAAAAATAGAGAAATCAAGGTCGAAAGAATACCAAAAAAAAAGGCATTTGGATGGTATATGATGAGAGAGTCAAAAAGTATTTTTAATGCATGCATACGTATGTTTTGTCTCTAAAGAGACTCTAAAAACTTAAAATGTTTTCCATAGTAGTCTTCATAGTAAAAGTATTTATTAAACTTTTCTAAACCCTTACGGTACAGATTGTAATTACTAAAAATTAAAGTCAAGGCATCGGTTAATGTTTGATTATTAATAACAGGTATTACTTCACCTGACTTAAACTTTTTTATGTACGGCGCCACAGCTGAAGTATCAGACATAATAACAGGAATACCCAATTCTGCATACGCTTTTACTTTTCCGGGATCGGTATAAAATGTTGTAATCTTGTCACTTGTTGAGTATAGAGCAATACCAATATCACATTTCTTTGCAATTTTTTGCACTTCTTCATCAGAAAAAAATTTATTTGGGAAAAATACTTGCTTTGTAACCTCATTCTTCTTAATCAGCTGTTTTAGTTCGTTATAATATTCTTTAGGACAGACACCTAAAATTTGCAATGAATAATTTTTATATACCTTAAGAAAATCAATGAAATATGACAAGCCTTGTTCTTTGTGAATCTGACCAATAAAAAGAATCGTATGTCTTTTGTTTGTCGTAATTTTGGTATGCTTGATGTTTTTCGGATCTACTCCCCACAGTATTGTTTTTTTATTTTTTGTGTTAATTATTTTTCCATTCATGATCTTATTTATTCCATCCCCAAGATAACAAACGTATTGCAATTTACTATTGAGGTACCTTTTTAGCTTTTCATAGAGTAAAACTGGAAAATTGCCATTTGCCGGAAAATAATCTCCTATCCAATAAATTATCTTTACATGCCTCAATAACTGTATTATCCCTATCCCAAATGAGTTAAGCGGGTGAAAAGAGATAACGTAAAATTTTTCATTAAACGAAAAATAATGAAATAGCATTTTTATGTATGTGCTATACCAAAGTAAGTAGTATAAAAAAATATTTTGTGAGAGAGCAATTGTCTTTTCTTCTACTAACTCTCCATATCTATAGAGACGAACTTTATTGCCACTATTTTTTAATCGTGGCTGAATAATAAATACAACTAATTTTTCACAATGATGAGAAAAATATTTCTCATTATTTCCACAAAATTGTTCACTTGAATAAATAAAAAGATTTGGGTATTTACTGTAATTTTTTCTCTGCGAACGCATACGTAAATATTGTTTTCCAATCGAATTGATTTGCATATAGCAGTGCATTCCTACGATATTCTTTCAATTTCTTTTGATCTTTTAATAAATAAAGTACTGCTTTTGCAATACTTCGACTCTCATATTCTACCACAATCCCACATTTTTTTTCTTCTAATATTTTTGCATTATAAGAAACATTGGTGAGAATCACGGGCATACCGGCAGCCAAATAATCTTTTAATTTTGTTGGGTCGCCATAGTAAGAAAAATTACGAAGTCGGTCTTTTTCTGGCACATACGTTGCAATTGCAATAGCGCTTTCTCCAAGTGTCTTGTCAAGCAACTCTCTTTCCTTTATCCATCCTTTAAATGATACATATTTTTCTATGTGTAACTTTTTTACTTGCTGTTTGAGTGCAACTTCATACTCTCCTCCACCAAGAATGACAAAGTGAAAGCGTGGAATATCTCGTATAATCTGAGGTATTGCTGAAAGCATTTCTTGCACACCCTGTTTTTTTAGAAGATGCCCCAAAAATACCACTTGTGATTTTTTAACTTTTTCAAAGGGTATTTTTCTTACCATTTTATTCCATACTCCTATTGGAACAACTTTTTGTGGATATTCATTTGGCCCTATATGAAGAAATTTTTCTCTCCCCTCTGTAATTCTTGGAGATACATTCCATACCTCATCAGCATGCTTCACGCAATATCCTTCAACAAAGTGATAGAAGAAATTAATGAAACGATTTTCAAATCGAATCGGAGTAAAATCTATGCTATAAAAAATAACTTTTTTTACCAGGCCACTTTTTTTAAGCAACAACCCCAATAAACAATTTAGTGGGTCTACACCAATAAAAAGAGCATACACCTGCCGCTTTGCAAGAAACCACAACAGTAGTTGAAAGAATTCTGTGATTTGACTTAAGATGCCAAGGTCTTTTTGGTATATTTGCTTTTCTTGCTTTTCTTGACCTCTCTGGTATATCTGAATTATCAAATTTCTTTGTGTAAGAAAGGGTAATCCTATGAAAACTACTGTATCACTGTGTTTTTGAATGAGATAATCTCTGAGTGCCTGAGGTGCTCCATAAAATAGTTGGCGGGTAACAATAACAATTTTGTTTTGCATGAAGGATAGGGTTATGAAAAATGACCTTTTTTACAAATCTCTTCTATTATTTTCTCATTGCTGTATGCATATTTCCATTGAGGGTAATGCTCCTGGAATTTTGTTACATCAGAGATATACCACATATGGTCACCTATTCTTGGCTTATCAAGATATTTTACTTTCGCTCTTTTTTTTAGCAATTCCTCTATTGTTCTTATCGCTTCAATTATTGATGTATTTGAATGACGAGATCCACCTATATTGTATACTTGACCTTTTCTTGGATGTTGGTATACATGATAAAATGCATTTACTAAGTCATGCGAATGAATATTGTCTCTTACTTGCTTTCCTTTATAGCCAAAAATAGTATACGGAGTCCCGGTTGCCACACATTTAATAAGATACGCTAAGAATCCATGCAATTTGGTCCCACTATGCGCAGGTCCCGTGAGACACCCTCCACGAAAAACAGTTGTCTTAAGTCCAAAATATTTCCCGTATTCCTGTACCATAACATCTGCAGCAACTTTACTTGCACCAAAAACACTATGAGTGGAATTATCAATACTCATTGACTCGTCAATACCTCTGTAGTATTTCTGTCTCTTTTGCAACTCAAACCGTGTCTCAAGTTCGACTAAAGACAAAGAATTTGGCGTATCGCCATAGACCTTATTTGTTGAAGTGAAAATAAACACAGCTTCAGGGGAATACTTCCGGTAGTGCTCAAGCACATAGAGCGTACCGAGAGCATTCACTCCAAAATCTGTCAGTGGCTCTTTCGCTGCCCAATCATGAGAAGGTTGTGCAGCAGCATGGATGATAAGATCAAATGAATTTTTTTTAAATACCTCCTCAAGTTTGTTGTTATTCCTGATATCAATAGCGTAATGTGTATACTTGTCTTTCAAAGTTTCATGTAATTTATTCCTATTCCATGTCGTACTTGCTTCTTTTCCAAAAAAATATTTCCTCATATCATTATCGATACCTATAATCTCAAACCCAAGTCCTGCAAAAAACATTGCGGCTTCTGAGCCTATAAGACCTGCAGATCCTGTGATGAGAACTTTTTTATTCTTTTTCATAACTTATCTGGATAGACTGTATTCATTGCATTTTCAATTTCTGACATGTCTTCAGGATATTGCTTTTCGAGTAGCATACCAAAATTTTCAAAATCTTGCCTGGTTATTTTTTCATTTTTTTTGTACACAATAATATTACTTTTATCAAGTGGCAAAGGAATGACTGCTAATCTTTCAAAAGCAGGTTGCAGTGCAGAAGGATTTTCCTCAAGAACATTGTTGAACTTTCTCATCATGATCGTCAACGTATATCCCTCTGAAGACTGAGGATTGTTATAATAGATGTCAATTGGATTTTTATCTTTTACTAACATGTAGTCTGATCGATTAAGATTCTGAAATAATGTAAGATAATCTTCATTGAAGATCATGGTATAACTAAATATATTTCTCTTTTCATAGGCAACGATTGTATACATCGCATTATTGTATGGCGAGTATTGAAAGGTTTGTAATATAAATGGTATTCTATTTTTCCCTGCAAAATCTTTTTGTATAATGGTAAACATTTTCTCTGCATTCAATTCTTCAGGTCTGGGTGGCCAGACCATTGGAGTTAGATAAATTCTTCTCGGATGAGGAAAAAATGAAGGCATGACAATATCTTTGAGCCCTTGTCTTCCCATTGGTCCAATGGCCCAACTGGAGCCTAAGAAATTTAAAAAACCAAAGATAATCGTTATAGCAACGAGAAGTAGTTTTACTTTTTTATTTTTCAGATAATCAAATGTCACTGCTGAGCAGAGTGCCATCATTGGATATAATGGGACTATGTAGCGATCAAATTTTAATACGGATGCAAAAGTAAAAATACAGTAAGGAAAAATAAAACCAAAAAGAAAAAATCCATAGTGCTTTACATGCCGTAAACAATGAAGAAATCCAACAACAAATAGGAAAAAGAAAAAGATTGTTTGCTCTGAAAGAATGTTGAAATAAAACATAACTGAGTGAATAGAGAATGCATTTTGGATGCCAGGTAAATCTGGATGAACAATAGTTTGCATCCATTGTGGACCATACGCAACATTTTGTGAAATATATTTTCTAAAGTAGAATATATTTGGCCCATAAAGAATGAGGACTGCAGGAAGAATACCAATCAGAACTACCAAACTTATGTTTATTGCGAATGCTTGAATATTTCTTGTCTTCTTCTTGTATTGCCTAAAGACACCGTGTATAAGCGAATCAACAAACGAACCGCTTATAAAAAGGGGCACAACCCATCGCGTTAGACCACCTAATAAGAAAAATATAGAAAAGAAAATAGTGTATTTTCTGTTTGACAGATTTTTCGATTTCGCAAGAAATAACAAAGGAAGTATAGTAAATGCAGTCACCGCTGTTTCACTATAAGTGAAATGCAAATAAAATAATGGAAAACCGTAAAATGCAAATATATATGCTGCTAAAACACTTGCCTTTTTACTCATAAACTCTTTGCCAAGAAAGTATATCGAAATCACTGTGATAAGATAAAACAAGACATTAAGCCATAAAACAATTTTGTACGTGTATGCTGTGCCAGTAAAGAAAAGCACACAGGTGAGGAATAAGCCATAGAGAGGTTGTCTATATCTATTGACTTCAATTATTTGCAAGAATGCGTCTCTCGAAGGATGATGAAAGATATCCAAAAACTGAGTCGCAAATGCTAAGTAAACATGCTCATCCTGTTGGGGATATTGATGTGTTTGTAACACATACACTGTATGACTTATAAATAGTATCAAACAAAGTATGAATAAAAAGATAGCGTATGGATTGTGAAAGATTTTGAGTATTTTTTTTACCATAATCTGCACAATCAAAGAGAACCATATTTTATCATAAAGTCATAGAGTCTTTTAAATCCTTCTTTTGTCGTAAACTTATTTTTATACCCAAAATTCTCATAAAACTTTTTATTATCTATTCCACGCGCAAGAACACCGCTTGGCTTATCCAGTAAATATGTGTATGCAGGAGTAATTCCTGCTATCTCACAAAGCCAGTCAGCACATTGTTGTATGGTCACGATTTCATCTGCCGCAATATTCACTGGTCCAACATTTTTCCCTCTATTCATCACCGCATGAATCTTTCTTATCGCATCCTCTATGTATAAAAATGTTCGCGTCTGTTTACCATTACCCCAAATTTCAATTGGCTTACCTGTCTTTTTTGCGTGTATTACTTTATGAACTATTGAAGGTGGAAATTTGGCACGCTTGCCTACCCCTTCTTGACCTTCACCAAATATTGTATTCATGATGCCGACTCGTATATCAAGAGGCGAATGACTACTGAGTAACGTTAGCATAAGCTTTTCCCATCCGTACATCTGATCGGCATTTGCAGGAATGAGCATTTTTTCATTTAAATATGGCGTTTCCCCTTCTTTGCCCTGGATATCAATTGGGTAGATACAAGCGGTCGATGCATAATACAATCTCTTAACGCCTGCTTTTATCGACCCTTCAATCATATTGAGATCAATTCTCATATTATTCATGAAAGGGATGTATTGTGCCTGCGAAAAATATCCTACTCCCCCCATATCTGCAGCGAAATGATACACAAAATCAAATCCTTTCAATGCGTGAATTGTTTCGTTAAGATTTCGTAAATCAACTGCTTCTATGACGTCTGCTTTTTCATACCATCTTTTTCTATATGCATGATTCTTATTGGCTGTACCTATCGCTTTCACATAATGACCTTTTTCTTTTAAGAATGCGACCATATGCGACCCTACAAATCCTGTGGCACCTGTTACAATTATCTTTTTCATCGTAAAATACACTGTATCACATTTTTAATGACAAACAAACAAGTCTTACTACGCATTCTCTTTATACCAATTAAAGGTTTTTTCTAATCCCTTGTCCAATGTAATCTTTGGTGACCACTGAAGTAATTTTCTTGCTTTATACCACGAAACATATTGGAATTTAATTTCTAATTCTCTTTTGTCTCGCACTGTTTCTATAGCAACACTACTTCCTGAGAGATTAATAATGCGTTGCATCAACTCTTTCACAGAGATTTTGTCAGGGCTGCCGAAATTAAAAATTCTATTTTTTCCTACTGTAGTAATATCTATTGTTGTTAAATCAAGATATGCATTAATAGCATCATCTATATAAAGATATTGTCTCACAACGTCGCCTCCCCACATTTTCGGTGACATTCCTGAAAGAATAGACTTGATTGTTTTTGGAATAAGACGCGAGAAATTCATATCTCCAGGACCATAAATATTGACAAAACGAGGAATAAGTACAGGTAAAGAAAACGTATTTGCATATGACTGTGCAATGAGATCGACGCATGTTTTTGAGGTTTCGTATGGTCTCGAAGGACGTGGTGAATATTTTTCATAAAATGGTGCTTTTCTATCACCATATACGTGAGATGTTGATGCAATGATAATTTTTTCAACCTTACATGTTCTCGCAATTTCTAAGACATTTAAGCTTCCAAGTAGATTCGAACGAAATGTTTGATAAGGATATTCTTGCCCTTCTTCTACTAAAGATTCTGCTGCCAAGTGATAACAAATGTCAATCTTTTTTCTCTGAAAAACATGTTTTAAAAACCCATACTCTGTAATATTTCCTTTTATATGAGATTTTCCTGTTGCACTTTTGGATATTCCATAGACATGAGCACCTTCGTCGATAAGTCTTTTTTCCAAATGTCTTCCAACAAATCCAGAGACACCGGTGATCAGTATATTTTTATTTTTTAGCAAAATATATTTCATGTCATGAAAAGAGTAAACCAAAGACTCCTGCCATCACTTCAGATGCTCTCAAAGTAACCAAACCTATTGTGATAATAGGATTTTTAATGAGAATTTTCCAATGCTTAAAATATGCCGATTTTATTGGGAAAAATTGACCAGTCGCCGAAGCAGGACTCCTTTTTATAAAATCCCGAAACGCTTTGCTGTAATAATATTTTTTTTTGACCCTTTTTACGAAATCTGTTCTTCCTTCATCATGATAAATAACTTCACTTGATTTGCCAATTTTTCCATGTTTTCCCATCCGATAGTGAAAATCAGCATCTTCAACACCGACTAAGGAAGTGTCAAATCCGTCGATTGCAAGAGCATCTTTTTTTCTAAAAAATCGACAACATTCATTTTCTCCTTTTTCAAGATAGGTTGTGACATATCTATCCAACGCAACCGTCTTTGTCCAAAATCCTTCTCCGATTGAAATCTCTGGAATAGTAAGAGCAATGGAATGATTTTTTTCAATACGAGTAACGCAATCCTTTATGACATTTTCTGTCAGATACATATCCTGATCAATTATTGCAATATATTCTCCTTTTGCTTCTTTAATTCCACGATTTCTTTGAATACTTCTCTCTGGCCCATCTAAAAAATACTTTGCATATTTCTTGATAATCGTTTTACAAATTTTTTGATTGTTTTTGTCATAGTACTTACTATCAACAACAATAATCTCTACAGATGGATATGTTTGTTTTTTTATTGCTTGCAAGCACTTTTCTATTGTACGCAAAGAATTATATGTTGGAATGATAACAGAGACTAATGGAGTTTTTTTATTTATCTTTGTAGCTCTCATACGTTTTCTTTACAATTTTCCAGCTCAATCTCCCTGATTTGTCCCACCGAAACTTCTTCGCAAAAATTCTTGCTTGTCGAGATAGAGTAGCATATTTCTTTTTATCCTGCAAAAGTGAGATAATCTCTTTTGAGAGTTCATACGGTGTATTTTTATCTGTTATAATTCCTGTTTTTTTGTCTTGAATTGAATCTTTAAGACCTGAAATATTATATCCAACAGCCGGTGTTCCAAAAGAATTTGCTTCAAGAATGTTTAACCCCCATCCTTCTCTTATTGATGGATGTATTAAAACCCATGCTTTTTCAAGGAGTTGATTTTTCCTACTCTCTGTTACGTATCCAAATAGTGTGCTATCGTCTTTCAGGTGCATATTTCTGATAAGATTTTGTATTCTTTGTAAATATTTTTCACTACTTGGCTTACCAACTATCCAAAGACGTGCCTTCGGAACAACTTTCTTTAGCAAAACAAACGATTCGAGAGCATCTTCAATTCCTTTATCTTTTGCGAGTTGCCCTAAATATATTATTACAGGATAAGTAGATTTTTTAGGATCTCCCTTTAACGGAGATACATTCATTCCATGAGGTACTACAGAGAGTAACTTTTTTTTTACATTGTAGTGCAAAAGCTCCGCAGCAATTGAGTCCGAACCAGTGAGAAGCGGAACCTTCACATAGGGGAGAAAGAATAAAGGCTCCAAAATATACCCTATTGTTCCAATAATAATATTGCCATTTTTAAACCAGGCTTCTCTTGCTGGCTCATTAATAAAGGCAACTATAGCTTTATTTCTTGCATACAGTGGTGAAAAAAAAGGGATAAAATGGAAATTATCAAAAATAATATCTATTTCTCGAAAATTCTGGAAATAATAAAATAGTGCATGGATGTGGACAGTAAACATCGACCCTTTTCTGATTATATGAATACCATCAATTATTTCTCTTTCTTTTCCACCAGTAAAGCTTGAAGCAAACCATGTTACTTTAGCACCTTTTTGCACCCAATATTTCGCGTGTTCAAGCAGTGAAATTTCGGCACCCCCACTTAATGGATGTCGCAGATCTCGCCAGTTTAAAATAAGAATGTTCATTTTAGGACATTGATGGCAAACCCGAGGTCTTTGTCATATTTTTTTCTTCTGTTATATTTGTCATCATAATATCTGAGAATTTTCAAACGATAATATACTGCACATGTGTCCCAAAGCATTGAAGAAATTGTCTGCCAAAAACCTTTTGTCGCTATTGATGACATGCCTGTAAAATCAAGTTCTATTGGGCCCTCATAGATTCGAGTGTATCCTAGATAGTGCGCAACAGCTAAAATTTCTATATCAAATGCATATTTTTTTACAATAAGTCGAGGCAATACTTTCTCAAGCACTGGACGCTTAAAAAATTTTAATCCAGCTTGCGTGTCACGAATTTTAAGACCAAAAAGAGATCTGACAAGACTTCTATAACCCCATGAAAGTACTCTTCTGCCAAGTGGATACTGTACTTTTGAAGCAGGATGCAGCTTACTTCCAACAATAATGTCTGCTTTATACCATAAAAAGTGTTCCAGAAGCATTGAGATCCCCCGAGGGTTAATATCCATTCCTGAATCTAAAAATCCGACGATATCTCCCCGAGCTGTTTGCATACCAAATCGCACCGCATACCCTTTGCCATAGTTACTTCTATATCCAACAACTATGATGTTTTTTGCTTTCACTTTTTTTGCATGTTGAAAAGTCTTATCAAGCATGCCATCAACAACAACAATGATTTCATAAGGACGATTTAAAATATCCATAACCTTTTTTATCCTTTGCAGGTCTTTTTGTATAGTTTTCTCTTGTTTGAAAGCAGGAATAATTAGTGAAATAAGAGGTTCGCTATTTTTTTGCATTTTGTGCGCTTTTACCATAGAGTTTTAGACAATATAA
>WNFM01062050.1_pt2 | contig 122456 bp, 121 predicted proteins | sample 5400271 | NCBI WGS metagenome assembly WNFM01 (sample SAMN13153352, study PRJNA577476) | soil metagenome | isolation source: 60 cm saprolite on Douglas fir-dominated hillslope | place: USA:California | collected 2013-09-17
CCGCCTATACCGAGCTGCTGCAGCGCTCGCCGGGCAATGCGGATGTACTGCTCGGCCGCGGCCGGGTTTACGCGTGGATGGGCAGGTGGAGCGAGGCCGAAGCGGACCTGAGTGCGGTCACGACAGCGGCGCCGAATTACGCGGATGCCTGGTCCGCGCTGGGCGATCTGTACCTGTGGAGCGATCGGCCCAGGCAGGCGGCGGAAGCGTACAGCCGGTGGCTCGCCTTGGCGCCCGCGCCCGATCCGGCACCGTTGATCGCGCGCGGGCGTGCGTTTCGCGCCGCCGGTGAATTCGCGGCGGCGCGGGCGGATTTTCAGGCCGCCGGGTTGCGCGGAGCGGATCCGGCACAGATTGAAGACTACCTCCACTCCCTGACACCGCGCGCACTCAGCCCGGACGTCACTGTCCCGGCAGGCTATCGCTGGTCGGCCAGCCTGGGCGCCAGCTGGGAAGCGTTTTCGCCCGCGCGCGCGGACTGGAGCGACTACACCTTGTCCGTGCGCAGACACTTCGAACGTGGCTCGCTGGCGCTGGAAGCGCTCGGTGCCGAACGGTTCAGCTCCAGCGCCAGCGCCTGGGCGCTGGATGGCTACGTCGATCTGTGGAGCCGCGCCTACGCGAACCTGCGCTACCAGCGCAGCCCGTCCGGGAGTCTGTTTCCGGAGACTTCCTGGCGCGCCGAGCTGTTCCAGGGTGCGGGTCGTGGCTGGGAGCTCTCCGGCAGTTATGACCGGCTGGATTTCACCTCTTCAAGTGTCGACATCTATGGCCTTGGGCTCGGCAAGTATGTCGGCAACTGGTACGTGCGGCTGCGCCACCTGTTCGTCCCCGGCAGCGGCGGCAACAGCAACAGCGATCGCTTGCTCACGCGCTACTACTACAAGGGTGACGCCGACAATTACCTGGAGTTCGCTGCCGGAGCCGGTTGGAGCGATACGGCCCTGCCGGGAACGCCGGGTTCCTCCGGCCAGGGGCACAGCTGGTCCACCAGTGCCGCCTTCGTGAAGTTTGTCAATCCGCGCCTCGGATTCAAGCTCGGAGCCACGATCGAGCGGGACGAGTTTGGCTACGACGGCCGCGGCGTCTTTGGATCCGTCTATACACGATGGTAGAGCGCAACCCGGCTGGTGGCGTCGGCGCGGCGGCGGTGCGATTCTTCGGCCTGCTCCCGGCCTTTGTACTGGCCGTGCTGTGCCTGCGCGTGGCCGAGCTTGCCGCCGCCATGCCGCCGGGTGCAGCGCTCCTCGCGATCCTGCACCTTTCGGTCCGGGCGCTCGCCGGGGACCTGTACGCAGTGGCGCGCTTCCTGCCGCTGCTGTTCCTGTTGTCGCTCGCACCGCTCCTGGTGATTTCCAGGCGCGGCAGATTCTGGGGTCTCGGTCTTTCCTGGTCCGTGCTCATCGCGCTGCAGGCCGCCCTGGTCCAGTACTTCATCACCGCGGGCGTGCCACTCGGGGCGGACCTGTATGCCTATACGCTGCGCGATGTGCACGAAACGGTATCCGCTGGGCTGAGTTTCCACCCGGCCGTCGTGGCCGGCACGGCGCTGGCGCTGCTGGTCCTGTGGACCGTGCTCGCGCGCCTGCTCAGGCGCGAACAGCCGCGGCTGCCGCGGCGGGCTGCCGCATTGGTGCTCGCCGCGGCTGCGGCGCTGTGGTTCGGGCCGGCACAGCTCCCGCAGGCACAGTCTGAGACGCCGTACACCTATAGCCTGAGGCTCAACAAGACGGCCTATTTTGTCGGCGACACGGCCGCTTACCTGATGCGCTCCAGGGCCGCAATGCCGCCGAGCACTGCGCAGGCCGGTGGCACGGCGGCGATGATGCCGATCTCCGGGTTTCGCTACCTGGATCCGCACTACCCGTTCCTGCACGCGGAGGAGACGCCCGACGAACTGGGCTCACATTTCAACGTGCAGCCGAACTCGCGGCCCAACCTCGTGTTCCTGATCGTCGAAGGGCTCGGGCGCTCGTTTTCGGGCCCCGAGGCGAGTCTGGGCAGCTTCACACCGTTCCTCGATCAACTCGCCGGCCGCAGCCTGTACTGGGAAAATTTCCTGGCGGCGCAGGGCCGGACATTCGGTGTGCTGCCTTCGATATTCGGCTCGCTCCCCTATGGTGACGAGGGGTTTGCGGCGCTGGGCGAGGCGATGCCGGCGCACGTGACCCTCCTGAGCCTGCTCAAAAGCCAGGGCTATCATCTGAAATTTTATGCCGGCACCGATCTGCAGTTCGACAACGAGCGTGCGTTCCTGCTGCGGCAGGGGGTTGATCGGTTGCGGGAGAAGAAGGATTTCGGGCCCGCTTACGCCGTCAGCAACGAGTGGGGTTATGGCGACAGTGAACTGGTGTCCCTGGCGCTGGCCGACGAAGCGGCCGACTCGCAACGACCGTTCGTGACTGTCCTGCAGACCAACACGACGCACACGCCCTATACCTTCGCAGGCCAGGCCGCCTACCGGCAACGCTTCGAGCAGCGCCTCGAGCAGCTGGGCGTGGCCCGGGCAGACAGGGACGGCTATCGCGCCTATCGCGATATCTATGGCTCGATCCTCTATGCCGATGATGCCCTGCGCCGCTATTTCGAGGAAACCAGCAAGCGCCCTTACTACGCGAACACGATTTTCATCATCACCGGGGATCACCGCCTGCCGGAACTGCCGCTGGCGGAATGGATCGACCGCTACCATGTGCCCCTGATCATCTATTCACCGCTGCTGCGCGCGCCGCTGCGCATCAGTTCGGTGTCCTCGGACTTCGACATCGCGCCGTCCCTGCTGGCCTTCCTGTCCCACAACTTTGGCATCAGGACACCCGCGGCCGTCACCTGGCTTGGCTCCGGCCTCGATCTGGAGGCGCAATTCCGCAGCGTGCACGAATTTCCGATGAAGCAGACCAAGACCAACCTGGTGGACTTCATCGCCGGACCCTGGCTGCTCAGCCGGGACCAGCTCTATGCCCTGAGCGACGGCCTGCACTCCGCGCCGGTGCAGAACGCGGCCGTGCAGGCGCGGGTGGCGGCGCGCTTTGCGGCATTTCTGGCCGCGAACGGGCAGTTCGCGCAGAGCCGGAGCCTCATGCCAGCGGAAAACCTGACGCAGCTGGAGGCCTACGGCGGACAGGAGCGGCGGGCGACCGGGGCGGTATCGCCGCAGCTGAGCGCGACGCCCGTGGTGCGCGAGGTGCGCCTGCCGCGGCACGTGCGCGCCGGAGAGCTGGACATCGAGGTGGTGTTGGCCAACACGGCTGCGGGAGCGAGTGAGCCGTTCGTGCCGCTCGTGGTGCTGCAGTCCGCCGACGGCCGCGAGCTGTCGGAATCGTACGGCGCGGCCCTGACGCTGGCAGCCGGACAGACGCGAACGCTGAAGCTGCCGGTGAAGTCCGCGGGCCTGGCCCGCGGGCGCTACTTCCTGTCGGTATTGCCCTCTAACCCGGCCACGGGCAAGCCTTCGGGCACCGGGCGCTACCACATCCCCGTCGTGATCGATCGCTGAATAGATCGTGTGCCGGTCATGACTCGAGCGGTGCTGGGGACCTTGGTGCTGACGCTGTTGCTCGGTCCCCGGACTCTGCCGGCAGCGGAGCGCGCGATCTGGGCCTGGGAGGAGGTCTCCTACGCCATGGTGCAGGACCGCGCCGCCGGCGATGCCGCGATCGAATTTCTGCAATCGAAGCACATCCGGACCGTCTACCTGTACGCGGACGCGTTCCAGGGCCAGAACCTCGTGCAGGTCCGACCGGAGCTGTATAGGCAGTTTATCCGCCGGCTCCATGGCAAGGGTCTGCGCGCGTATGCGCTGCTCGGGTCCGCCTACCTGCACACCGAGGGCTACGTCCTGCCGGAGCATCGGGACGCTGCGCTGGCGATGTTTCAGCGCGTGCTGGACTACAACGCGGCCGCCCGGCCGGATGAGCGGTTCGACGGGGTCAATCTCGACATCGAGCCCCACGTCCTCGGGCAGTGGGCGCAAGAGAAAATGCAGCTTCTGGGGCAATTCCTCGATCTGGGTCGGGCCCTGATGGAGCTGAAGCGGGCCTCGAGTCAATCCCTGCTCGTCGGGCCGGCAATTCCCTTCTGGCTCGACGGCATCGTGCTGGACTGGCACGGCACTACAAAGCCGGTCAGCGAACTGGTGATCGACCTCTACGACTACGCCGCGCTCATGGATTATCGGGACCACGCCGCCGGCCCCGACGGCATCGTCAGCCATGCCGAAGACAAAATGGCCTACGCGGCCCGCCGCCACAAGCAGCTCGTCATCGGCGTCGATCTGTCCGCCAGCGAAATCCAGAAGGTCTCATTTGATCACCTGGCGGAAGCGGACCTGGAGCGAGAACTGGCCCTGACAGAAGAGGCGTTTCGCGGCTCCAGCGCCTTTGCCGGCTTCGCGCTTCATCATTTCGAGGCCTACCGGTCCTGGCTGGCGCGCGCACGCCCCGCGGAGCCCATGCAGCCGGGCCCCCTTAGTTGATCCGGGCGGCAATTTGGATAGACTCTGCGCGGCCGGCCACGCGCACTGAAGCTGTATTCGGCGGAACATAGGAGCCAACCATGACCAGTCTCAACCGTGCTGCCGCCCTGACGGCGGTTGCCGCGATCTCCCTCGTCCTGGCGACGGGCTGCGCGACGGAGTCGCACCAGGCGCTGTCGGTGACGATGCCGGCGGCGGCCACCACCGCCGCGGGCTACGTCGGCCAGAAGTCCGCTCTCGCGGTCGGCAACTTCGACAACCGCTCGTCGTATTTGCGCGGCATTTTCTCCGATGGCGTCGATCGCCTGGGTGGCCAGGCCAAGACCATCCTGATCGGCCATCTGCAGCAGACCGGCCGGTTCAACGTGCTGGACCGCGACAACATGGCCGGCCTGGCCGATGAGGCCAAGCTCAGCGGCAAGCAGCAGAAGCTCCAGGGCGCCGAATACATGATCACCGGCGATGTGGTCGAATTTGGCCGCAAGGAAACCGGTGACCAGCAGCTGTTCGGCATACTGGGCAGTGGCAAGAAACAGACCGCTTACTCGAAGGTTACCCTCAACGTCGTCGATGTACTGACCTCGCAGGTGGTGTATTCGGCCTCGGGAGCCGGGGAGTATGCGTTGAGCGATCGCGAAGTCATCGGCTTCGGCGGCGCTTCGGGCTATGACTCGACGCTCAATGGCAAGGTGCTCGATCTCGCCATTCGCGAGGCGGTCGACCACCTCGTGACCGGCGTCGAGCAGGGCAGCTGGAAGCCGGCCAAGGCTCCGCAGTGAAACGGGCTGCAGCGTTTGCTGCAGCACTGGTCCTGGGTGGCTGCGCGACTCAGACCCGGCTCTACAGCTGGGGCAGCTACGAGGCCCTGATCTACTCCGCCTATTCGAATCCGGGTAACATGCCTGCGGAACGGCAGGTGGAAGCGCTCGAGCAGGATTTCCAGCACGCGCGCGCGGCCAACCAGCGCCTGCCGCCAGGCTGGCACGCACATCTGGGCTACCTTTATTACGAGCTGGGCAAGATGGATCAGGCCAGGCAGGAGCTGCAGACGGAAAAGGCCGAGTTTCCAGAATCGACGGTGTTCGTCGATCGCCTGCTGGCGAACCTGGCCAAGTCATGAGCCATCCAGGCTGGCCGCTGTCAGTGCCCATGGCCCTGCTCTTCGTCCTGGGCGGCTGCGTCACGCTGCCGCCGTACGACTACACCAATTACCGCGCGCATCCGCCCCGCTCGATCCTGGTGCTTCCGCCGCTCAATGAGAGCACGGCCGTCGAAGGCACCTACAGCTACCTGTCCACGGTCACCGAGCCGCTGGCGGAACTCGGTTACTACGTCTACCCCGTGGCCGTCATCGACCAGTACCTGAAGGCGAACGGCATGCCGACGGCAGGGGAGATGCACCAGATCCCGCTCGCTAAGGTGGCCGAGATCATCGGGGCCGACGCCGTGCTGTACCTGGATCTCAAACAGTATGGCAGCAAGTTCCAACTGGTCAGCAGCAATGCGATCGTGACCGTTACCGCGAAGCTGGTCGACACGCGCACTGCGACCGTGTTGTGGCGAGGCTCGGCCACCGCGCAGAACAACAGCAATTCAAACAATCAGGGCGGCTTCCTGGGCCAGCTGCTTGCCGCAGCCATCGCCCAGGCCATCGGTTCGAAGATGGACGTTTCGCACGGCGTATGCCGCCTCGCCAATGCGCAGCTGTTTGATCCGGAGCGCCGCGGGCTGCCATACGGGCCCTATCATCCCAAGCACGTCGCGAACTGACCGGCCGCGTGTGGCGATGTCGAGGTCGTATCAACTGCGGTAGCGCAGCGCATCGACGAGCAGGGCAAAGGCGGGTGAGGGCTGCCGGCGGCTCGGATAATAGAGGTGATAACCGGCGAACGGCGGGCACCAGTCTGCCAGGACCCGAACCAGCCGCCCCTGCTTGATGTGCTCCTGCACCAGGTCCTCGGGCAGGTAGGCGAGACCGGATCCAGCGAGCGCCGCATCCAGGCGCATGGCGGCGGTGTTGAACACGCACTGGCCTTCGACCCGTATGTTCAGTTCACGCCGGTTTCTCTCGAACTCCCAGACATACAGTCCGCCGTAGGTGGGCAGGCGCAGATTGATGCAGTTGTGACCGATCAGGTCCTGGGGCTTGCGGGGCCGCGGTCGTCGCGCGAAATAGGCAGGCGCACCCACGACTGCGCTGGAAAAGTCAGGGCCGATGCGCACGGCGACCATGTCTTTGGCCACCTGCTCGCCGAGGCGTACCCCCGCATCGAAGCGCTCGGCGACGATGTCGGACAGACCATAGTTCACGTTGATTTCGACGCGGACCTCCGGGTATTCGGGCAGGAGCCGCGCGAGTTTCGGCCACAGCACGGTATTGGCCGCATGCTCGGCCGTCGTGATCCGGATTGTGCCGGCCGGTTTGTCCCGTAGCGCACTCAGGGCTGCGAGCTCGGTCTCGATTTCCTCAAAGCGCGGTGCGACGGTATCCAGCAGGCGTTCGCCGGCCTCGGTGGGGGAAACGCTGCGGGTGGTGCGCGTCAGCAGCCGCAGGCCGAGGCGTTCCTCCAGCGCGCGGATGGTGTGACTCAGCGCCGACTGCGAGACGCCGAGCTGCGCGGCCGCACGGGTAAAGCTCCGCTCGCGGGCGACGGCAATGAAGGCACGCAGGTCGCTGATGTTTTCGCGGGGCATTCATGAGCTCCATTCATAAGTGCATTCGTATTGTACCCAGTAATCGGCGCCCGTCGCGCGCAGTACATTGCGCACATGAGGTGGCCGCCCGGCAGGACCTAAAGAGGAGAGAGAGTCATGCAGAAGCGCAGACTTGGAAGCAGCGGCCTGGAAGTCTCGGCGATCGGACTGGGCTGCATGAGCATGAGCTCTGGCTACGGGCCGCCGGGCGACAAGCAGCAGATGATCGAGCTCATCCGCGCGGCCGTCGCGCGCGGCGTGACGTTCTTCGACACGGCGGAGATTTACGGGCCGTACGCCAACGAAGAGCTCGTGGGCGAGGCGCTCGCACCGTTCCGCAGGCAGGTCGTGATCGCCACCAAGTTCGGCTTTCGAGTGGTCGATGGCAAGCAGGCCGGCCTGGACAGCCGGCCTGAGCACATCAGGCAGGTCGCGGAGGCTTCGCTCAAGCGCCTCGGGATCGAGGCCATCGACCTGTACTACCAGCACCGCGTTGACCCTGACGTGCCGATCGAGGATGTCGCCGGCGCCGTAAAGGAGTTGATCCGGGCCGGCAAGGTGCGGCATTTCGGGCTGTCCGAAGCGGGCGTGCAGACCATACGCCGCGCCCACGCCGTTCAGCCGCTGACCGCCGTCCAGAGCGAGTACTCGCTGTGGTGGCGGAGCCCCGAAGCGGATGTACTGCCGGCGCTCGAGGAACTCGGCATCGGTTTCGTCCCGTTCAGCCCGCTCGGCAAGGGCTTCCTGACGGGAAAGATCGATGAGAACACCACATTCGACAGCTCGGACTTCCGCAACCTCGTCCCACGCTTCTCGCCCGAGGCCCGGAAGGCGAACAAGGCGCTGGTCGACCTGCTGGCCGCCATTGCGGCACGCAAACAGGTGAGCTCTGCCCAGCTTGCTTTGGCGTGGCTGCTGGCAAGAAAGCCGTGGATCGTGCCCATTCCGGGTACCACAAAGCTGCAGCGCCTGGTAGAGAACATCGGCGCTGCGGCGCTTGAGCTGGGCCCGGATGATATTCGCGAGATCGAGAAGGTGGCCTCGACGATCGTCGTGCAGGGGGAGCGCTACCCGGAGCACCTGCAACGCATGGTGGGCCGGTGAGTCCGGGAAGAGATCGCAGTAGAGTCACCCTGACACGCGCTGACGCGGCGGAACTTCCACACCACCGTGCAGGTTGAGGGGCTTATGCGAATTGGCATACTCGGTTCAGGGCTGATGGGCGGCAAGCTGGGGACACTGTTCGCCCGGGCCGGTCATGAGGTGGTGTTCAGCTACGCCCGGAGCAAGGGGAAACTGCAGCAGCTCGCGCAGGCGGCTCATGCGAGTGCCCGGGCCGGCACCCCGCGGGAGGCCGTGCGGGACGCGGACGCCGTTGTGCTCGCCGTGCACTGGTCGCGGCTTGACGAGGTGCTGCGGCAAGCGGGCGATCTGTCGGGCAAGCTTATCGTCACCTGCTCGCTCCCAATGAACGACGACAACACAGGCCTCGTAGTCGCGCACACCTCATCGGGCGCGGAAGTGCTGGCCGAGCGGGTGCCGCAGGCCCGGATCGTCTGCGCATTCAACACGGTGCCCAGCGAAGTGCTCTTCAGCGTGTTCGAGGCCCGGCAGGAGGCGAGGCGGCCCAGTCTCGTCTACTGCGGGGATGATGCCAGCGGGAAGCAGGTCACCGCGGAGCTGGTCGGCGACCTTGGATTCGATCCGGTGGATGCCGGGCCGCTGAGCATTGCCCGCTATACCGAACCTTTCGGGCTGCTCGTGGGCCAGCTGGCGTACGATGGGGGCAAGGGTCCGGAACTGGCTTACCGATTCGAGTGGCTGCGTAAGTAGCGTCGGTTTGCGCGCGGCAAGGGGGCTGGATGTCAGAGTTCGCAGACTGGGACAGCTTCTACGTCATCGTCGGCTCTGCCGCAGGGGCCCTGATCGGACTGCAGTTCGTCGTCATGACTCTCATTGCCGAGAGCCCGCCGCGAGGTGCGAAGGAGTCTGCGGCCGCCTTTGCGACACCGACAGTGGTGCATTTCGGCACGGTCTTTTTCCTTTCGGCGATTCTGCGCGCTCCGTGGCATGCGATCGCGCCCGTGGCAGGCCTGTGGGGTCTCGCCGGCGTTGGCGGCGCCTGGTATACGGGCATCGTTACACGGCGGATGCGATCGCAATCGTCCTATAAGCCGGAATTCGAAGACTGGTTATTTCATAGTCTCCTGCCGCTCGCCGCGTACGCGGGGCTCGCGGCGGCAGCGCTTGCTGCGGCGTCTCATCTCCGCGAGGCCCTGTTTGCCGTCGGCGCCGTGATGCTGCTGCTGCTCTTCAGCGCCATCCATAACTCCTGGGACGCCGTTTCCTACCACGTGCTGGTGAATCTGCGGCGCGAGAGAGACTGAACGGCCTCTCTTGCCGAAGCCGGATGGTCCCTGCAGACACACGGGCCGGGTCATGCCCCGTCATTAGACCCACCGGTCACCCATTCCTTGGACCACCGGCATTAAATTCCGGCTGGGCGACTCGATAAGCGGCTCACTCGCCCCCTGATTCCTGGACCTCGCCAGACAGATCCTGAAGGAACTCGCTCACCTGACTGGCCGACCAGTCCCCGCGTTCGCGCAATACCCGCAGCAAACCTGCCAGATGCACCCGCAAAGCGATTGCCAGCACTGCGGGCGGATAGTACCCGAGCGTAGCGACGAAGGCGTCTACATCCTCCACGCATTCTTCGACCGTACCTGTCTCGCTCATGGGAATTCCCTGAATGTCGCGTTCACTGAAAGGAGCCGACGATACACGACCGCGTCCGGGAAGAAAGCCCACGAAAAGTGGTTCGCGGCAAATGTGCGCAATCGCGACGCAATCGCGGCTTTCATGCCGCGGGCCAATTCTTAAACTGGATAACGCGCGGTGGCAGCCGCCGATTCATCCGACCGTATCCAGGAGTACGCGACCATGAACAGTTTCCGTCTGACCGCAGTGGGCAACCTCGCCCGCAGTCCGGAATGCATCGACAAGGGAAATACATCCTACACACGATTCTGTCTGGTGGGCAACGACTACGCCGGCAGGGACGATGAAGGCGCCGCGCGGGAAGTGGTCACTAGCCTGTGGTTCGTCGCTTTTGGCGCCATGGGCGAGGCCATTGCCCGGCACTCCCGCAAGGGCGATCAACTGCTCGTAGAGGCCAGGGTTCGGGCCAACAACTGGGTCGACAAGCAGGGAGAGAAACAATACGACCATGCCTTCGTCGTCGAGGGGTTTCGCTTTGGCGCTCCGGGCCGGATCAAGCGCGAGGAACTGGAGGAGCGGCGCGAAACGCAACCAGAGCCCGCCGCGTTCGAAACCTGAACCGTCGGCCGCGACTCAAGGAGAAGACATGGTAATGCACAACTATCGCGCGCGCGCGCGGGCTACAAGCCGACTGCTGTGGCGAACAATGGTGTGGTCCAGCGTTTCCGGATTCGCGCTGGCGCAATCTTCGCCTTTCATGACCGGCATGACGTCTCTGCAGGCCAACATCCTGTCCTGGCTGACGCCCGTGGCAATAATTCTGGTGATGGTGCTCGGCGGGATGGCCATGGCGAGCCGCATGTCCTGGGGCTGGTGCATCGGGGCGATCTTCGGCATCGCCATCGCGTTTGGTGCGCCGCAGATCGTGACGTGGATTCGCGGGATGTTTGGCGTGTAGCGTCGGTCATGATCGAGCGCAGTCCAGGATTGACCTCCGATCCCCTTTTCGTAGGTGCGACGCGGCCGCCGATGCGCTGGGGCGTCACCTTTGTGGCGCTGTTGTGCAACACCATCGTCACGATGGAATTGTTTTTGGCCACGCGCAATCTGCTGACTTTGGCGCTGTGCCTTCCGGTCCACGGCGTCTGCGTCCTGCTGTGTGCCCGCGACCCGAGGTTTTTCGATCTGCTGCAACTTTGGGCTCGAACCCGCTTGCCGGCGCTGCTTGCCAGTCGGCGCTTTTGGGGCGCCAGCAGCTACAGCCCGTTGACGCTTGGGGGTGTCGATTCCCGCGGTCGTCGACCGCGCGCACACGAGATGGTCTGCCGGGTCGGCACGGCCTTCGACCGCGCGCCGTGCTGAGCCGGGTCCGCATGGCGGGGCTGCGTCGGGAGCTCAGTTCGGCCGAGCGCATACCTTGCAGCGTGCACGTGACCAGTCACGTGGTGAAGACAGTCCAGGGGGACTATCTGCAGTCCTTCCGGCTGGGAGGCGCCGGTTTCGAGAGCGCGGACGACGAGCACATTAACAATTGGCACGAGCGCCTCAATGTCCTTTGGCGAAATATCGCCGGACCGGACGTCGCCATATGGACGCACGTGATTCGCCGCCGCGAACTGGCGATGCCGGGGACGACGGCTGGAGGCGGGTTCGCAGGCCTGCTGGACGCCCGCTACCGCCAGCGATTGGCGGGCGAGACGCTGATGGTCAATGAGCTGTATCTATCGCTCCTGCATCGCCCGGCGGCAGGGCTTGCCACCGGACTCGCCTCGCGAATGCTGCGCCGTACCGGGCGCGCCGCAGCGACGGAGGAGTGCAGCGCGGCCCTGGAGGTCTGCGAGAAACTCGGGCAGGCCATCCAGGCCTCGCTGGCGCGATACGAGCCCGAACGCCTGGGCGCTTACCACATCGGGCAGCGGTGGCGTTCATCGCTTCTGGAGTTCCTGGGCGTGCTGGTCAATGGCGAGTGGCAGCCGATTCCCCTGCCGGATGGACCGGTGAATGAAGCGCTGGCCACCACGCGGCTCGTGTTCGGGACCGAAACGATCGAGTACCGGACGCCGACTGCTACCCGCGTGGGGGCGATGCTTGGTATCAAGGAGTACGCGACCCCGAGCGTCGTCGGCATGTACAACCGCCTGCTGGCTGCGCGATTCCCGCTGGTGCTCACCCAGTCCTTTGCCTTTCTCAGCAGGACGGCAGGCCAGGGTCTGCTGCAACGACAGTCCCACCGTCTCGCGAACGCGGGCGATCTCGCGCTATCGCAGGCGGCGGAACTGCACGTGGCGCTCGATGCGCTGGCGGGCAATGAATTCGTGATGGGCGAACACCACTTTTCCCTGCAGGTGCTGGCCGATATTCCGGAATCCGATCGGAACGAGGCTGCGGGATCACGTCTGCGCGAGCTCAGCGAGCACGTGGCGAGCGCTCGTAGCCTCCTGGCGGACGCGGGGCTGACCGTGGCCCGCGAGGATCTTGCTCTGGAAGCGGCGTTCTGGGCACAGCTCCCAGGGAATTTCCCGCTGCGTCCCCGCAAGGCGCCCATCACCTCGCGCAACTTTGCGGCCATGTCCCCGTTCCATAACCACCCGACTGGTCACGCGCGTGGCAACCATTGGGGCGAGGCCCTCACGATGTTCATGACCAGCGCCAGATCGCCCTACCATTTCTCTCTGCATGCAAGCGATCCGCGCAACGCCGACGGCGAAAACCAGCGGGACACGGGCCACACGCTCATCTGCGGACCCACGGGCTCCGGCAAAACGGTGCTGATCGGATTCATTGTCGCCATGGCGGAGCGTATACACGCGACACAGGTAATCTTTGACAAGGACCGGGGCCTCGAGATTCTGGTGCGCGCGCTCGGCGGGGACTACCTGCCGCTCCGCAACGGCGAGCCGACAGGTTTTAATCCGCTCCAGCTCCCGCCGACAAATGACAACATTGAATTCCTGAAGCGCTGGCTTGCACTTCTGGTGCAGGCCCCGTCTGGCAGGGCAATTACAGTACGCGAGCAGGCAGATCTCGACCAGGGGCTGCTCGGCACGCTGGCGCTGGACCGGAATGAACGACGCTTGTCGCGGGTTGCCGAACACCTGGATGCGACCGACCCTGAAGGCGTTCACAGCCGCCTGGCTCGCTGGTGCGAAGTGACCGGCGGTGCCTACGCCTGGGTATTTGACAATGCTGAGGATACCATCGCGCCGCGACTGCCGGGTCGGCCCGTTATCGGATTTGACGTCACGGACTTCCTGGAGCATGAAACGACGCGCTCTCCCGTAACGCTCTACCTGTTCCACCTGGTGCGCCAGCTGCTTGATGGCCGCCGCTTCGTGTGCTGGATGGACGAGTTCTGGCGGTTGTTGTCCGATCCTGCGTTCGAAGGCTTCGCCAGGGATGCACCCAAGACCTGGCGAAAGCTCAACGGTGTCATGTGTTTCGCGACGCAAAGCGTCAGCGACGTGCTCGACAGCCCGATCTGCAGGACCATCGTTGAACAGACCGCGACGAAAATCTTCTTTCCCAACAGTGATGCCAATGCCGAGGAGTACATCGGTCAACTCGGGCTCACGCAGCGTGAGTACAAGCTCATCCGGGAGCAACTAGAGCCGGCATCGCACATGTTTCTGGTGAAACAGGGTCACTACAGCGTGGTCTGTCAGCTCGACCTGAAGGGCTTCGACGCTGAACTCGCTGTGATCTCCGGCCGTGCCGGCCAGCTGCGACGGCTTCACGCCATCATGGCCAGGACTGGCACAGCTCCGGCCAGCTGGCTGCCAGAGTTCATGGCATCCGCCGCCCCGAACTGATTCCCGGAACCCAATTCATTGCGTCCCCAGCTCAGGAGAATCCCATGTCCCATGCAAAAGCCTTCGCGATGCGGCTGGCCCTGATAACCGCACTTCTTGGCATCGTCACGCCCGCGGCGCACGCGCAGCTCGCAGTGTTCGACATCAAGGCATTCACCCAGATGGTCACGCAAGTGCGCACGCTGCAGCAGCAACTAAGCACGGCACAGACTCAGCTCATGCAGGCGCAGTCCGAGTTCCAGTCCATGACGGGGCGGCGCGGCATGGAGCAATTGCTTGCCGGAACTACACGCAACTACCTGCCCGCGCAGTGGACGGAGCTGCTCAGCACGATTCACGGCGTCGGCACCAGCTACGGCAACCTGGCCTCCGACCTGCGCGCCGCCATTGGTGCCCTTTCCGTGCTCTCTGCGCAGCAGCTGACGGCGCTACCCAATTCGGCGCAAATTCAGCTGGCCACCGGCCGCGAGACCGCAGCGATGCTTCAGGCGCTGACTCACCAGGCACTGGCGAACACAAGCAGCGGGTTCGCGCACGTCCAGCACCTGATCGATGCGATACCGGGCGCCACCGACCAGAAGGCCATCCTCGAGCTGCAAGCGCGGATCGGCGCTGAACAGGGCATGTTGCAGAACGAACAAACGAAGCTGCAAGTCCTGTACCAGGCGGCAGTTGCCGAGCAGTGGGCTGCCGAACAGCACTTGGCCGAGCAGGTGATCGCCGGGCACGGACAATTTGCCACCCGCTTCCAGCCTGTCCCGTAAACGCAATCCGTCAGGGGAGAGCTCATGGGCTTCTTTCAGGGCTTCTGGGGCTGGCTCAGCGGCCAACTGTCCGGGTACATCGGTGACAACACGGCGCGAGTCGCCGCGGCGGTGGAGCCGGCCGTAGTCACGTTGGGCACGCTCTACGTGATGGCCTGGGGATACCTGCAGCTGACCGGAAGGGTGGAGGAGCCGATGGTAACGGGTCTGAAACGCATTGTCTCGCTAGCCCTCGTGTTCGGTGTGGCATTGCGCCTGTGGCTCTATAACAGCCTCATCGTCGACACGTTCTACAACGCTCCGGCACAGTTCGCGGCTGCCGTGATCGGTGCTACCGATCCGGTACAGACCATTGACGCAATCTGGGATCGCGGGGGGAGCGTGGCCGGATTTCTCTGGGGGCAGGGAAGCATACTTCACGGCGATTTCGGCTTTTATGTTGCGGCCATTGCAGTGTGGCTGCTGGTCGGGTTGCTGTGCGTCTACACGATGTTCCTGATCGCGCTCTCGAACGTCGCGCTTTCCGTGCTTCTTGCATTGGGTCCGGCCTTCATCGTGATGCTGCTGTTCGAAGGCACGCGGCGCTTCTTCCTGGCCTGGATTGCGCAACTGCTCAATTACGCGCTGGTCACGATCCTGACTGTCCTGGCTGCAGCCCTCTTGCTGCGCATCGTGCAATCTTATGCGGCCCAGACCGCGGCGCGCGGCTCGGCGATCCTCACCGTTGACGCGCTCAACATGCTGCTCGTATCGGCGCTGGTCCTATTGTTCATGCGGCAGGTCATGCCGATTGCCGCGGGGCTGGCCGGCGGAGTGGCACTCAGTTCCTTTGGCGTCACGAGCCGCGCGATGGGCTGGAGTGCCAGCCAGGGGCGCCGGCTCGCCGGGATGATTGGTCCTGCAACCTACAACATGGTGAAGGGGAAGGGATCGTGAAGTTGACATGCATATGCGCACTGGTGATCTTGCCCTGCGGATGTTCCGGATATGAAGTGCGCTGCACAGGGCCGCTGCGACCAATCAATCGCACAGAAACAGCCGCTCCCCGGGCTCGGGTTGCACCGGCGAACGTCGCGACGCAGGCTGCTGCGACGAGTCAGCCAGATGTGTCCACGGGAGTCATACCGTGAGCACCAAGTCGTTGCTCGCCGACTACGTCAGCGAAACGCGATCCTGGGATGAGGACCGCGCCGCCAACCAAACGCGCCTCCAGCGCGCGGCCTGGGCCGTGGCAGTCGCAGGATGGTCTTGCGCCGTCGCCTGCGCAGCTGCGCTCCTACTGCTGATGCCACTCAAGCGCGTGGAGCCGTTTGTCGTGCGGGTCGATAGCAGTACCGGGGTCGTCGATGTGGTTCCGCTCTACGCCGGCCGTGCCTCTCTGGACCAGGCTGTCACGCGCTATTTCCTGGCGCATTACATCACGACCTGCGAGCGCTTCAATTTTGCTACGGCCGAGAGCGATTACGAGGAATGCGGGGCATTCCACGGTGCGAAACGCAACCAACTCTGGTTTGCGCTGTGGGCTCTCAGCAACCCGGCATCGCCGCTGAACGTGCACCGGGACGGGAGTGTCGTCGGGGTGACGGTAACCTCGATCACATTCCTGAGTCGCGCCAATGGCCTTGCCGACCTGGCGCAGGTTCGCTACCTGAAAGCCGAGCAGACGGACTCCGCGTCGGCCAAGAAAGTAACGCACTGGATCGCCACCGTTCAGTACAGTTACGCGACTCCCGCAACCGACCCGCGGATCCGTCGCTGGAATCCACTCGGCTTCAAAGTCGCCGAACTTGTCAGCGAACCAGAAGCCGAGGCCCAGCTGGTTTCCACTGGTGGTGAGTCGCCCGGTGAGAGGCGCGCGCCATGAATGGACGGACGAGCACGATCCGCCAGACAACGGTGGTCCTGATTGCCTTGGCATTCACGCCAGGGGCGTACCCGGCAAGAGCCGAAAGTGCAGCGCCCGGTTCCGTCGTCGATGGCCGCATTCGTGATCTCCAGTACAGCGCGGATCGGGTCTATGCCTTGCTCGGACGTGTGGGCTTTCAGATTGACTTGCAGTTCGAAGGAGGAGAGTTCTTCGTCGGCATTGGTGCCGGCGATCTGGCAGGTCTCTCCTTCATGGCCCACGACGATCACCTATTCCTGAAGCCAAAGGCGGCGCACGTCGGTACCAATATCACGGTGCTCACAAACCGGCGCGAGTACCAGTTCGACTACACGACCGTACCTCCGGCCCGAGAAGTCCAGGACGGTGGCGATCGCGCGGGGTTGATCTATGCGTTGCGATTTCACTATCCGCTGGCGGCGGAGACCGTAACACCGGCAAGGATTGCCAGCCAGCTGGCGGAGGGCCGCGCGGCTCGTCCCCGGAACGAGGACTATTGGTATTGCGGAGCGTCCCAACTCATGCCGGTGTCCGCTTGGGACGATGGCGTGCAGACTACGTTGCGCTTTAGCGATAGCGCGGAGCAGCCGGCGATCTTCGTGCGCAACGATGACGGCACCGAGTCCCTGCTGAATTTCAGCATGCGCGGCGACCGGGTTGTGGTGCAGCGTCTTGCTCGGCAGCTGGTCCTGCGCCGAGGAAAGTTGCGCGGCTGCGTGCTCAACAAGGGTTACGCCGGATCGGGCGAGCGCCTGCCCTCGGGAACGGTCGCGCCGCATGTGGAGCGCATGGTTACGGGAGCCGCGCCATGATGGTACAAAAGCTCGGCGCGCAGGAGGCGGTGGAGGGCGAACGCGGCCGGTCTACCCTGAATCTCGCCCGCTCGATCGGTTCCCGCGTCAGCAACCTGTTGGCGCTGGGCCTGGTTCTCGCTGCAGGCGCGAGCCTGCTCGGCTGGTATTACACCCAGGTTCTCGCGCGGCAGGTCCATACGCCGCAGCACTCTCCAGCCGGCTCCGCAATCGGAGCGTCGAGCGACGTGCCGCCGCCGCCGCTGGGACGGATTAATTCGCCCGAGACGCGCCTGCCTACCGCGCTCGTTTCCCCCGCGGATTCTGCAGTGGTCGCGGCGGGGCCTGAGCTGAGCTCCGTATCGCCCGTGCCTCCAGCGTGGTTGGCCGGCACCGCGCGGGACGCGCCGCCGCCGGAGCAGCACACCGGCGACCGGCGGTTGGGCGGCGAGGTATTTGCCCCCCAGAGGCCCGCAACCGAACCCCCCAGAGCCGAATCCGCCCCAACTGAAAACATCAACCCGAACTTGGCGACCAATGCCAGCGCCTTTACCGGCTCCACTCCGGGAGAGGCGTTGACGAGCGGAAGCGGTGGCCTGAGTGCGTTGCTGCGCCCTGCAATGATCCCGGCTGTTGCAGGGCAACTCTTGCCAAGTCGTCGCTTGTTGCTCGGCAAGGGAGCGTTCATAGACTGTACGCTGGAAACAGCGATCGACTCCACCCTGCCGGGTCTGACCACTTGCGTGACGGCTACCGATACTTTCGGGGTAGACGGTGATGTCGTACTGCTGGAGCGCGGCACCAAGCTTATTGGCGAGACCCGTGGGCAGGTGCAGCAAGGGATGGTGCGCGTATTCGTGCTTTGGAACGAGGCGCGTACGCCATCGGGCATCGTAGTTCCGCTGGCCTCGCCGGGCGCCGATGAGTTGGGGCGCGCAGGACTTCCAGGGCAGGTAAACCGCCATTTCTGGGAGCGCTTTGGAGCCGCCATGTTGATTTCGGCAGTCGACGCGGCAATACAGGCCGTGGCGCAGACTGGCGGCCGCGGCGGCGCCACGGTGATTTATGGCCCGGCTGGTGCCCAGGACGTGCTGACGGAGGTTCTGAAAGGGACCGTCAATATCGCGCCCACGATCGTCAAGCACCAGGGAGATCGGATTCAGGTCATGGTGGCGCGCGACCTGGACTTCCGCGGCGTCTATGAGCTTCGTGTCAATGCCGTCGGTCGCTGAGGCAGGCGCTAACCCTGCGCCGGCAACGGCACGGGAGACTTCGGCGCTCGAACTCGCGTTGCGTCCATTGCGGCCGCTGCTGAGTGGCGAGGACGTCACCGAGCTGTGCATCAATCGACCGGGCGAAGCCTACATAGAGTCATCGGTGGGCTGGCGACGTCAGTCCCTGGAAATCGCGGACCTGGCCTGGTGCCGCCGCCTTGCAAAGCTCATAGCCAACTCTACTCGGCAGCGCATCGATGAATCCACACCCTTGCTTTCCGCCTGGCTGCCGGGCGGCGAGCGCGTGCAAATTGTGCTTCCGCCGGCGACGACCGCCGGTTGTATCGCAATCACTATTCGGCGCCCGGCGGTGCAGGTTTGGTCCATTGGCGAATTGGCCGCGCAGGGTTCGTTTCGGGCGACCCGCAGCGATGGCATCAACTGCAGCGATACGGAGCCTGAACTGCGGCGGTTACTGGCATCGCGCGAATTTCCGGCATTCTTGAGTCTGGCGGTGAGGTCACGCAAGAACATCTTGGTTTCCGGCCCAACGGGATCCGGGAAAACCACCTGGACCAAGGCGCTGATACGCGAGATTCCATCCGACGAACGCCTGGTCACCATCGAAGATGCGCACGAGCTGGTACTCGATAATCACCCCAACCACGTGCGCCTCTACTACAGCAAAGATGAGCAGGGCCTGGCACGAGTCAGTCCCAGAAAACTGCTGGAGGCGAGCCTGCGCATGCGCCCCGATCGCATCCTTCTGGCGGAATTGCGCGCCGCAGAAGCCTTCGACTATCTGCGCAACGTCAACTCCGGTCACCCCGGGTCGGTAACGAGTGTGCACGCTGCGAGCGCGGAGCTCGCTTTTGAGCAACTCGTGCTGTTGGTCAAGCAGAGCGACGGTGGGCGCGGATTGTCGCGCACTGACATCAGGAGCCTGCTGTACCTGCTGGTCGATGTCGTGATCCAGTGCGGGGTCGAGTATCACCGGCGTTACATCAGCGAGATCTGGTACACCCCGGAACGTCGCCTGCGGGGAATCGAGCCATTGCCGGTCGGAATGCCGCAAAGGGCCGGAACAGATGCCTGACTGGTCGGCATGGACGCGAGGCGGCCACGGGCTGGTCCTGGCATACGGCCTGGTCCAGGCACCCATGTTCGTGGCGCTCGCGCGTGCCCGAGCCAGTCTCGGCAGGTACCTGGCCGCGCCAACGCTGGCGATTCCGCTGACCGCGTTTGCCGGTATGGGCATCGCTGCGGCGACGCCGCTCCTGCACTCGGCCGGCCTCGCCAGCGGTGGATTGATGGAAATTGGCCTGGCCGCCGTCTCGAGCGCGGCGTTGGGATACTTGGGCGGCAAGGTCCTGGCGCGACGAACGCAACCCAGCAGCCTCTACCAGCGCGGCACCGTGGTCGCCGATGCGAGTAGGTGCGGGCGCGCCCGCTCGGAAGCTGAGGTGTGTGCCACCTGCGTCACCCTGGCCGGGGTCCTGGTGCCCCTTCAAGCTGAGACCCAGCACTTCAAGTGCATAGGGACGACCGGCACCGGGAAGAGCACAGCGATCCGGGGGATCCTCGCCACGGCCCTGTTACGGGGCGATCGTGCAGTCATCGCCGATCCGGACGGCGGCTATCTCAGGCGTTTCCATGACAGCGCGCGCGGCGATGTGATCCTGAATCCCTTTGATGCCCGATCGCTGAAGTGGGACCTTTTCGCCGAACTTACCAATGAATTTGACGTCGAACAGCTCGCGCGATCGCTGATACCGGACGCCACGGCAGGCGATCGCAGCTGGACCGGCTATGCCCGAACGTTCTTTACTGCCGTGACGCGCCAGGCGTACGCGTCGGGCGTGCGAGATGTCGCGGAGCTGTACCGATTGCTGGTCGCGGCCGACAGCAGCGAGTTGCGGACGCTAGTCAGGGGTACGGCAGCGCAGCCGTTTCTGGAAGAACACAACGTGCGGATGTTTGACTCGATCCGCTCAGTCACCAGCTCAGCAGTTGGCGCGCTGGATTACGTGAGCCGGCAGAATGCAACGCCTTTTTCCGTCAAGCGTTGGGTGGCGCGCGGCAGTGAGTCCCAGCGCGGCGGCGTGCTGTTCATGCCCTATCAGGCTGGGCAGATCGCGGCGCTGCGCTCCACCATGTCTGCCTGGATGCGCCTGGCGATCTTTGCCGCGATGGACCAGCCGGAAAGGGACCAGCGCCTTTGGTTCGTGATCGACGAACTGGATGCGCTCGGACCGATTGACGGCCTGAAGGACGCGCTCGCACGCCTGCGAAAATTCGGGGGGCGCTGCATACTGGGGTTTCAGTCCATCGGGCAGGTGGCGCAAACCTACGGTACCGGCGAAGCACAGACCATTGTCGAGAACTGCAGTAACACGCTCATCTTGCGGTGCTCAGCCAGTCAGGGCGGTGGCACCTCACACTTCGCCTCGCGCCTTATCGGTCAGCGCGAGGTGCTGCGCACCACACGGTCCTCGAGCCGGCGCCTTACGGACTGGTTCGGCACCGCTTCCCGCACGGAGCATATTGGCATCGAACCCGCTGTGATGGACTCTGAGATCGAGCAGCTCCGCGACGGGCAGGGCTTCCTGAAACTCAGCTCCGATCCGCGGTGGCTACGTGTGTCCCTGGCATTGCCGAGCGCCGACCGGCCGGCAGCAGCCGCGGTCCCTGCCTGTCCGCCGGCTGAGCTGTCACGACCGCCCGCGCTGTTGTCACCCGCGCAGGCTGCGCCCATGCAGTTCGCCGCCGCGGCCAGCGAAGAGTGGCGCAGGCAAAAGGAGCGCGCCCGGCTGCCGCTTTCCCGGAGTGCGGTTTCCCGGCCAAAGGCGTCGCGGCCGGCGTTATCGCAACAAACTCAAGAGCCACAGTCCTCGTCTGCCCAGCGCCGGCGCCAGAGACAGCGTCAGCCGGCGGCTGTGTCCGCTCAACACGCCGGCCGTGTTGACAGCACCTGAGGCGATCCACCAGTGGATCAGGAAACCATGAAAATGGGGTTGCTGATGGAGACCGCGCAGGCTCAGCAAAGGCTTGCCGATTCGAGCCTCAGGAAGCTCAAGGTTCATGCAAGCGAGTTGGCCGCCATCGTCTCGGACGAAGTACGCCGGGTCCTGGCTGGTGAACTCCAAACGCTGGCGAGCGATGCGCGCGCGGCCGGCGATGCGCTGCGCGGATTGCGACGCGGCGTGGGCTGGAGGTTGGGGTTGCTGAGTCTGGCCTTGAGCGCGATGAGTACGGCGCTGGCGCTGGCTGTTGCCTGGTGGATACTGCCTTCACGCGCCGAAATTGCCGTGCTGCGCGCTCGCCATGACGAGTATGCCGCCTCCGTCGCTGCACTGGAGCGCGCCGGTGGGCGCGTCGACCTGCGGCGCTGCGGGGACCAGCAACGGCTGTGCGTGCGCGTCGACCGGCGCGCGCCCTCCTACGGCGAGTCGGGCGAATTCCTCATCGTCCAGGGGTACTGAGCGCATGGACTTTCAGTTAATGACTGGGCCCGGGCGAGTCGCGGGTCCCATATTGCTGGCGCTCGGCATGTTGCTGGCCGGCGGCGGATGGCGCAGCCAGCGATGGTCGCAGTCGGAGATCATCAAGCGCGGTACGCGCGTGGTCGTGGATCGTTGCGCGACTCGTTTGTGGCCCGGTGGGCACACACTATGGCGTGTGAGGAATCGGACAGCTCCGCTGCTGCTAGGCGGAATACGTATTGCGAAAAACGATGAAACGCGGCACTTCAAGGTTATCGGGACTACAGGTACCGGCAAGAGCACGGCTATCGCCACGCTGATGGCCGGTGCACTGGAACGCGGCGATCGTGCGGTGATCACCGATCCGGACGGCGGCTACTGCGCCCGTTTCTACGACAGCCGGCGCGGCGATGTGATACTCAATCCCTTCGAGGCAGGCTCGGTGCAATGGAACCTGTTTGCCGAGATCCGCACCAGGTACGACACGGACCAGCTCGGGAGCGCACTGATTCCCGGCAGCGACGACCCTTCGGGCCGCGAGTGGCGCGGCTATGCGCGCACGCTGCTGACGGCTCTTGTACGACGGTGTCACGAGCGCAAGTGCGGGAGCAGTGCCGAGCTGTGGCGATTGCTCGCCGTCGCCTCAAGCCGCGAGCTGCGGCCCCTCGTCGCGGGCACGGCGGCGCAGCCGTTCCTGGAGCCGGACAACGCGCGCATGCTGGGCTCGATCCGATCGGTAGCCGCGTCTGCAGCCTCCGCGTTGCAGTACCTGAAGGCTTCGACCAGCGAGGATTTCTCTGTGCGCAACTGGGTCCAGTCGGGCCGCGGCACCCTGTTCATCCCATATAAGGCGGGCCAGATTGCCGCCCTGCGTTCGGTCATCTCCGCATGGGTGCGCCTGGCGATATTCGAGGCGATGAGCCGCCCGGACCAGGATCAGCGCCTTTGGGTCGTCATGGACGAGCTTGACGCGCTGGGCGCCGTCGACGGGTTGAAGGACGCACTGACCCGGCTGCGAAAATTTGGCGGGCGCTGTGTGCTGGCCTTCCAGTCGCTCGCGCAGGTCGCAAGCACATACGGAGCTGGCGACGCCCAGACGATTATTGAAAATTGCAGCAATTCTCTGATCCTGCGCTGTTCCGGGAGCGACAGCGGCGGCACGGCGCACTTTGCCTCGCGTCTGATCGGTGATCGCGAAATCCTGCGTCAGCAAACATCCCGGGGCCGTGATCGGGAGGGACTGATCGCCGCTGGCGGGCATCGCCGCTCCACGCAGACCACAGTCCAGCAGATTACTGAAGCCGCAATTCTGCCATCCCAGCTCGAGCAGCTTCCGGACCTCGTGGGTTATCTCAAGACCGCATCGGCGCGCCGCTGGCGCCGGATCACGCTGGTGCACTGAGCCACGGATTGCGGCGTAGTCACCCCTTGGCCCTGTTCATGCTTCAAGTGACTCCCATCAGCCGCAGTGCCGGACGCACTGCTCCCGGCGCCGCGGCGTACCGCGCCGGCGAGCGGTTGCGGGATGAGCGCACCGGCGAGCTCTACAACTACTCCCGCCGCCGAGATGTTCTATACAAGGAGATCGTGCTGCCCTCAGGCGTTTCGTTAAGCGCACCGGCCTGGTCCCTGGATCGTGGGCAGCTGTGGAATGCGGCAGAGCGCGCCGAGACCCGCCGAGACTCGCGCGTGGCTCGCGAGTTCCTGCTCTCAATCCCGCACGAGTTGAACCGCGACCAGCAAATCGCCCTGACGGGTGTCCTGTCCAGGGAAATTGCCGAGCGCTATCACGTGGTTGTGGATAGCGCCCTTCACGCGCCCCGCGCCGGCGGAGATCCGCGGAACGTTCACGCGCACCTGTTGGCCACGACACGGGAGATCACGGCGGCGGGGCTCGGCGGCAAGACCGGGTTGGATCTGGGCATTACTCAGCGTCACGAGCGCGGTCTGGTAAACAGCATTGAGGAGTTTCGGGCGCTACGCGCACGCGCGGCGGAGCTGGTGAATGAGGCGCTGCACGCTGCGCATTTGCTGGTGCGCGTCGATCATCGCACACTCGCCGCGCAGGGGATGTCACGCGAACCTCAGGCGCATCTGCCCTGGGGCGCCTGGCGCGACGAGCGGCGCGGGCTGTATAGCGAGATCGCTCAACGCGTACGCGAGCGCTACCGCGAGCGCGTGCGGGCGCGCGCTGTGGAACCGCACTCCGCAGGGCCGCAATCCGTGGAGCCACAGCCTGGCGCGGCGGGTGTCCCAGCCACGCAGCCCGGCCCGGAGGACATCAGGAGTCAGGCACGGCAGGACTGGCTGCGGTTGCGCGCGGCACAGGGGCAGATGCGCACGCAGGATGCGGAACATCACCGCGAACTGACCAAGGGCCGGGACGATGATCTCGCTCTGTGAGCTGGCACTGCACTACAGCGCCTGTTACGTCTATTCACCGCGCGGGGTCAGCCCTGCAGCCAAGGGATCAAGGCGATTGCGCGAGCGAGTCAAGGGCTGCGATGCGCATTGGCTGAGGCGCTATGCCATGCGCGTACGCGAGCAGTCGGTTGGGCAGTGCCGGTACGGCGACTTGTTTGGTTCCGATGTCATCCTGGTTCCAGTGCCGCGCAGCGTGCCCTCCTCCTGCGACGCCTCATGGGCAGCCGCGCAGCTGGCGCTTGCCCTGCAGGAGCAGGGCCTCGCAGCGGCAGTGTGGATCGGCCTGCGACGTCACTGCGCGGTGCGCAAGTCGGCCACGGCTCCCTGCATTGCCCGGCCGACGGTCGCCGAACACTACAATTCTTTCGTGGTTGATGCATCGCTCCGGTCGCCCCGGCGGATCCTGCTGGTCGATGACATCGTCACCAGGGGCCGGACGCTGCTTGCAGCCTCGATACGCATGCGCGAACGGTTCCCATGTGCGCGGCTCGGCGCCTTCGCATTGGTGCGTACGTTGGGTCTGGTGCCTGATATTGCTCAGCTCGTCGATTCCTGCGAGGGCGCGATCACGTGGACAGGGAAGGATGCGCGACGGGAACCCTGAGGTTGCGAGTGGCTCCTTCTTCTTGAATCACACAACCTGCATTTCGATGGTCGAAAAGTGCGCGCCCGGGGCGGTCGCTGCCCGCGTCTGGCGGGCCCATTTCATGCACTGCGAATGCAGATTCTCGAAGAGGTGGGTTTGCAGGTGTCAGGCGAAGGCATCGCAACTACTGCCCGCTGCCTTGTGAGTGTTCCTGGTTGCCACCCGTTACATGTAACGCGTTACATGTAACGGGTAATTCAGAAAGTGGAAAGCCAGTCGAAGCCTTATCGCCCGGCGGAGGCCGCTAGCCCCAATTCGACCGTCGCCGGGCTTACGGCGGCGTCGAATGACGGCTGGCCCATGATCTCCAGTATGGGTATTGGCTGCCCGACGTGAAATCCCTGCGCAAAATCGACCCCCACCAGCAACAACGCGGCCAGAATGGCTCCAGTTTCGACAGACTCCGCCACCGTCTTGATCCCCATGACACGTCCAATGTTGTGGATGGATTCGACGACCGCGAAATCCACTGCGTCGGTCGTCATGTCTTTGACGAACTCGCCGTCGATCTTCAGGTAATCGACCGGAAGGCTGCGCAGATAACCGAAAGACGACATGCCGCTGCCAAAGTCATCGAGTGCGATGGGGCAACCGATTTCCTTGAGGCGATTCATCAGCCGAGCGGCGCTCGCCAGATTCGCGATGGCCGCAGTTTCTGTCACTTCGAAGCCGATGCTGCACCGGGGCAGCCTGAATCGCGCCAGTTGGGAGGCGACGAAATCCACTATGCCCGCATCGGTCACCGAGGCGCCCGACAGATTGATCAGGCAAGTAGGTGCCACGCCGTGGCGGGCATGCACCTCTGCAATATTTCGGCATGCGTTCTCAATGACCCAGCGATCAATTCTCGGCATCAGGCCGAAGCGCTCCGCCGCTGGTATGAACGCCATAGGCGCAATCAGTGAGCCATCGACGTCAATCAGGCGTAACAGGACTTCAAAGCGCGAGGACTCCCTACTGCGACTGGGAGTCGCCGGGCTCGCCACGGGACAGATCTCCTGAGCGAAGAGTGCAAAGCGATCGAAATCGAGCGCCGCATTCAGCCGTTCAACCCATTGCATTTCGCCATGTCGGGCGCGCATCTGCTGATCATCGGCGCGATAGATCTGAACGCGGTTGCGACCATTGTCCTTCGCCAGGTAACAAGCTTGGTCGGCCGCGCTCAGGGCGTCGTCCACCGTGGGCAGGGCCTCGGCCAGCGACAGCACTCCAATGCTGGCGTTGACCACAAATATCTTCCCTTCCCGGGTGAAACGCAGCTCCGAGATGCTTCGTCGAATGGATTCCGCCACGTGCAGTGCCGCCTGCTGCGGGCAGTTCTCGAGCAACACGCCGAATTCGTCACCGCCCAGGCGCGCCAACACTTCGCCGGACTGGAGCCGCTGCCTGATTACCCACGACACCTGGCAAATGAGCTGGTCTCCGGCGGCGTGGCCGCAGGTGTCGTTGATGACCTTGAACTGGTCCAGATCCAGGTACAACAATGCATGCGCGCCGCCGAAGCGCGCTTGATCGTCAATCGCTAGCCGCAGCAGCCGCTCGAATTCGCGACGATTGGTCAGCCCAGTCAGAGCGTCGTGTGTGGCCTGGTGCTGCAGCTGAGCGGCGAAAGCACGCTCCTGGGTAATATCGCGCATCACGAAAACAATGCCGGTGACCTCGCCGCGCGAATCACGGATCGGGGCAGCGCGCTCCTGTATCGCTGTGGTGGCGCCATCGCGCCGCTGCAGCAGCGAACCCGTGGCCCGACCGCTAAACTGCTCGCCAGCCAGGATTTGTTTGATTTCAGCGGTGACGGAGTGTGTATTCGATTCAGGGAGGATGTGCAGGACGGTCGCCAAGGGCTGGCCCACGGCCGCGGCTGCTGACCAACCGGTGAGCTGTTCTGCCGCATAATTCAGATACGTCACCTGCTGGTCGTGATTCGTGCAGAGTACGGCGTCGGCGATGGATTCGAGCGTGACGTGGGATTGTGCCTGCGCGAGGTAGGCCTGTTCCTGCGCATCGCGCAGCGCCTTCGCGATACGCTCACCGCGCCGGATGGTATTGCGGGATAGAGTCGCGCCCATAGCCACCAGCACGGTAGTGCATAGGGCCAGAAACACCGAGAGCAGATCCCGTAGCTTGCGCGAAGTACTGCCGAGCGAACTTGAAAACTCGTCCTCCAGCGGCGCGACCCGCAGGTGAATCATTTCTGCGTTCGCGAGAAGTTGATCGAGCCGGCCGAGCCCAGCCTCGCGGGTCGCGATGACGTCATGCATTTGTTGACCCACCTGGTCAAGCTGCAAGATCAGTTGGTCGCCTTGGGTCCAGGCGGCGATGGGTCGAGCCAGGATCGCGGAATTCCGAAACGCCCGAAACAGTCGCATCATACCCGGCACGTCATCGGGGTGATTGCGACCAGCGATGAAACCGCTTGCCGCGAGTGGATAGTTGGGAGTGGGGCTTTGCAGCTGCAGGCGGGCGACTTGGTCGCCGAGCGGCACCGCCAGCTCCGCCCGAAAACGCCCGTAAGCGTCCGGCGAGCCACCGTTTCCGAATTGCCGCAGCTCAGCGATCGCCTGGCGTTCCGCCTTGGACCACATGCCCTCGCCATTGACGAATGCGCGTATGCAGGAAAGTGTGGTCAAGCTTCCGATGCAGAGACAGATCATCAGCGCGGCAATCACGATCAATGGCCAGGTGACCGTAAAGAGACGGCGGTCAAATTCGGCTGAGGCTGCTGACGGCTGCAACGATTCCATGTGTCGACTGCTGTTAGGAATTGATATCTCGATCAATTCACTCGAAGCATAAGGACGGCCCACTATAGGTAGTCTTAATCGCCGTACGGGCTGGCGCCAGTCACATCTGGTCAGAGCGAGTCCCTAAAGTGTGATGCAGTCCCGCATATGGAGCGGAGGCCAGGAGCGCCGCAAGGGCCTGTTGCACCGCGAACAAGCCGACGTTACGACCGCATACGCACGGAAGAGGATCTGCGGGCAGTACACGGGAGTCAGCAACGGCCGCCCGGCTTTTAGGAGACAGTTCCGCGGCGGCGCGCGAACCGGGACTTGCGCTCAGCGATCCTCGATTCGAACCCGTTTGATGCGGCTGGACGCGCCGCTCTTGATGGAGACCGCTGACCGGGCACAACGGAAGTATTGGGCGACCAAGGCGATGAGCTCCTCGTTGGCCTTGCCGTCCGCAGGTGCCGACTTGAGCTGCGCGCTCCACACACCGGGACTCGTCTCTGCAAGAGAACTGCGGCGCGCGCGCGGCCTCGCCTTGACTTGGATGACTGTTGCGATCCCCATATGTGCGCCTCGATGCGAGCCTACCGCGTTACACTGCCGGACCTTCGGTCTTGCCTGAAACTGAGCAAGCTGCATGTGTGCGTCGATGTCCGAGTCGAAATCCCTTCTCCTCCGCGCGGTAGTGTGCTTACAACCTCGTTGACGCACGAGCAGGAGCTGATTGCGCGGCGGGAGAGTGTTGGTCGAGGATGCGCACCTTGGCTGTCTCGTACTCCCCTGAAGGTATCACCCCGATTTCCTTGAGGCGGAGATGCTCGCGCATTTCGTCGCGGAGGTGTTCGGCCCTGGTGCGTCGGCGCGCCGTCGCCGCGAGCCGAATGTGCGCTGCGAGCTTAGCCATGAAAGGCCGAAAAAAACGGAAGGTACCAAGACCGCCGGTGCATTCCAGCAGTCTCGTCGCCCCGTGGGTACTGAATAGAGTCAATGTCTCAGTTGTCCTGTAGGCACTCACAAGCATTGCGAACGGCCACACCACTATGACGGTGACACACACCGGGAGCAGCCAATCGTTCTGCCACCACGGCGTCGCTGAGGAATTGATGCGCCAAGCGATCCCTGCCGACAGGGTTATTAATAGTAGCGAGAAGGCGATCCATCGCCATGCGATGCGCCTCAACCGCCGTGGTCCATCGATGAACCGCAGATCGAGGACGTATTCGAGCAGGACAGAGCGGGCGTGCGAGTGTACAGAAAGATAGTAGTAGTCGAAGATCTCGAGCTGCAGGACGCGTCTGCGAAGTCGGCTGCGGAACTCGATGTGGGCGTGAACCGTCCGCGCGTCCTGGCGGCGCGGCACCTCCCGGAAGTCCGACTCGAGCAGGATGTGTTCAGTTGTTAGCATCCGAGCGACGCTGGCGTGCATTTATCTTGGTTGATCTTAATCACGCGCTGTGGCTGGTTTCCGAGAACTGCGTCCCGCAGCGGTACCGGAGTCCTCATCGAGACATAATCCGTCGGCGTTCTGGCGCCGACATACACTGCATTAATCCGGATCCTGGGGTGCCGGCCGGATGAGCTGCGGGTCGTCGAACTCGAGATGGTTGACGTAAGGCGCCACCGCATGGCTGACCATCCGCGTCTGGGAATGGGTCTCCAGGAGCCCACTTGCATCGGCCACCCTCGACCGGAGCCAGCTATCGTAGTCTTCGCGGCGCAGGATCGCGGGCATTTGGTCCGTGGTGTTGTCGATTTCCGCCAGTAACGGATTGGTCGGCACGGTCACGAGCGCGCAGCTCTCGACAACATCGTCATCGTCGGTTACCGAGCGGTCCCAGATTACCGCAACTCCAAATACGAGACGGTTGACCAGCCGCACGTAGTACGGCTGACGGTATCCCGCCCGAGTGCGCTGCCACACGTAGTAGCCCGCGAGAGGCACAATGCCGCGCTGTCCATTAAACCAGGCGGCGCGGACGTCCTCGGAGATCAGAAGAGCGTCACCTCGTACACGAGCGCACCCGCCCCGCGCGACGTCGCCTTTCGCGGACGGCGGCACGAGACCCCACCGCATCATCACGCCCTCTGATTCGCGCTCGTGCATTCGAACCACGGGAACGCTCTGGGACACGGCAACGTTGAAGCGTACAGAAAACTGCCACCAGGGATGAGCCACGGAGAGTTCGCCCTCCGCGTCCGCACGATCCGGAATCACCAATCGCTCGCTCATCGAATGTGAGCGTACGACTGATTGGCCGATAGCGGAAATGTCCGCGCCCAGCGACACGATAGTTGGCGCGCGGATTCAATTGCCAGGCGACGCGGCTGCAATGCGGTGGCCAACGAAGGATCAAAGAACAGCTCAGTCGGAAAAGCGTAGCTTCGCACTCTCTGTGAGGGGACATGCCGCGCTGGCTCCCCGTGCTCGCCAAAATTGACACCCCTGAATCGACCAGAAATCAGTGGTCGGGGTGACAGGATGTGAATCTGCGACCTAGAGGTTCCGATATTGAAAAGGCACATTGCACAGGTCGCTTATTCACATCGACAATCCGCGCGTGCAAGCGCGTCCGGCGCTATGAAAGAAGCCCTTTGATGACGAGACGCATTGTCGCATGCGGACACTTGCTGTCGCACGGTGCGGCGCTCGGTATCAGCACTTGTCATTGCGTGAAGCATTGCCTGTTGGTCTACCATTGGCGTGAGCATGAGAATCCAATGACCGTATGCGCTGCAGAATCATCAAATCGGCCCTCCTGGGCGCCGCTCCGGCAGCCAAGCCCTTTTCAGCTGCACGACACTGAGGTGTTACGTTATGCGCATCTGGAGCCCCGGGAATTGGCCGTAGCGGTGGAGCGGGTGGTGCGGGCGCCTGTGAACCTGGTCGAAAGCGGATAATAAAGTACCCAAAAAGTTATAAATGGAGCTATTATTATCCACCATGAATCAATCCCGCGACATTCCCGGCGCCATCGCAACGTTTCGCCGTCACGGCGGCGTACTGCGCACCGGCCAGGCGCTCAAGGCAGGCATCCACCCGGAGGCCCTGTATCGCCTGCGGGAGGAAGGGACGCTGCAGCAACTCGCGCGCGGCCTGTATCGACTCTCGACGGTCAAGGAGTTCAGAGACCCGGACCTGGGCGTCATTGCCGCGAAGCTGCCGGATGCGGCTGTGTGCCTGATCTCGGCGCTTGCCTTTCATGGCATCACGACCCAGATCCCGCGCGTGGTGCATCTTGCGGTACCAAGAGGCAGCTACGCGCGCCATAGGATCGACTCGCTGCCGGTGCACATCTACAAGTTCGATGCCGCTAACTTCGAGAAAGGACTGGAGGCCCACAAATTCGACGGCCGACCGCTGCGCGTTTATAGCGTCGCCCGGACCGTGGTCGATTGCTTCAAGTACCGCAACAAGATCGGTCTGGATATCGCCCTGGAAGCCCTGCAGCTGGCCCGTACGCGCAAGCGCACCAGCAACCGCGAGCTGCTGGAGATCGCACGAGCGCTGCGCATGGATCGCGTGATGGGCCCCTACCTGCAGGCCATTGCATGATCGACCGCCCGAAGAATGTTGTAGCCTCGGTCCTGGCGAGGCTGCGCAATCTGGCGAAGGGGCAGGGCCTCAGCTTCAACGACGTACTGCAGTCTTATGTGATCGAGCGGTTCCTGGCCCGGCTCGCGCAATCGCCACAGGCCGACTCGGTGCTGCTGAAAGGCGCACTAATGCTCCGAGTATGGGGCGTGCCGCGCGCCCGGCCAACGATGGACATCGACCTGCTGCGTCGTGGGGAAAGCGACAGAGCCAGCCTGCTGAAGCTCGTCGAACAGTGCGCCGCGATTGTCGATCCCACTGACGGTGTCAGCTTTGACGCGTCGACCATCGTCGCGGAGGGCCTGCGCGATGAGACCGAGTACGTGGGCACCCGCATCCGCCTGCAGGCGCGCCTGGATAACGTGCGCCAAACGGTCCAGATCGACTTTGGGGTGGGAGACGCCGTTTACCCCGAGGCCAGCCTGGTCGAATACCCGGTGCTCCTGGGACACACACCCGTCAGGCTGATGGCCTATCCGGTCGAGGCCTCCATCGCAGAGAAGTTTCAGGCCATGGTGGAGCTGGACCTGCGCAACAGCCGCATGAAGGATTTCTATGACATCTGGACTCTGTCCCGCACCCTACCGTTCGGCCTGCAGACCCTGCGCCAGGCGATACAGGCGACTTTTGAACGGCGCGAGACGCCTATCCCGAAAGCGCCGCCACGGCCCTGACTGCGGCGTTCTTCGGCGACCCGAGCCATCAACGGCAGTGGACGGCCTTTGCGAGACGAATCGGAGTGCCCGAACTCAGTGATCAATTTGCCAACATCACGGCAGGCATCGAGTTGTTCCTGATGCCGGCGGCAGTCGGGGCGGCCACGGGCGGCGGCGATGCCGCTCACTGGGCGCCACCAGGGCCCTGGGTCAGCAGTCCGTAGCATTGCGCGCACACCAAACCAAGCTGAGAACGAGCGAGCAGCGGCGCCGCGCCGGTGGACGTCAATTGGACGTGAAGTGGCTTTTTCGACGTGAGTGCAGGATAGCCTGGCGGCGGCTTTTGTCACACGATTCTCACGCACCAACAATGCACACGGCCTCCTACCAGCCCTGGTGAGGCGACTCATGCGCGCGACCGGTGGCACCGGGTTGGCCATTATTTGGCGCTTTAGCATTAGTGCAGGCTAGTGTGGTGGCGGTTGTTTGGACCAAAGTACCCGTGACGACTGGAGTCAGGCGGTACCCCAATCCATGCCGGGCAAGCAGCAAGCAGCTGGCGGCGGCGACTAGTCCGAAAATAATCCGCGTTCCATGGCGACTGTCGGCTTAGCTGCGACGTATTGCTGGTTGTAATTCCGATATGCCAGAGCTGCAGTTACTGCCATTCGATCCAATAATCATACGAACTTTGCTCTGTGAGATTTGACTTCAATTTAACTGATTGCTGCTCCTGACCCGCGATTTCCCGAACCTGAAGAATGAGATCGTTGCGGTAATCCGGGTGGCCCGAAAACGCAATGAGCAATCCAAACGGCGTCTTGTGCAGCCGACGATTGACGAGGCTTATAAGCACCAGCTTCTGCATATCGGGAAACCACTCTATCGCCTGCACCCATGCTCCTTGGGTGGTGATCGTCGACTGGATTGCACTTTGCTCAACGTTATAGAGGACGATGGAGCCAGTCTCCGACGGCGCAAACGCAAGTACATTTGAATCAGGCGACCAAGCCATCGGGATAGGAAGACTTTCCAAACGACTTACGAGTCGCTGTGTGCGGAGAGTGCGTAGATCCACCACGAGAGGTATCCCAAAGTCGGGACTAAGTACCGCACGATTACCGTCGGGGCTTGCAAGCAGCTGATCGATCGGAGACTTGCCCCATGACTTGGCTTTTCCAATTTCCTTCATAGCGACGGTAAGATCGTCGACGCCACCAGACGGGGCGGTCTCGTGGATTCGCGCTTCAAGTCGGTTGAACGCTTGGGCATCAGCCCGCTTGCGTTCGAGCCTCAGGGCTCTGTACTCGCCAGTAGAAGGTGCTTCCGACACGGCCATAGGGCCGGCGAGATCTACAACATATCGCGTTTCCAAGAGAGTTGACTGGCTGAAGTTGTAACTCCAGAACCGCGCGACGACGTGACTCGGCGGCTGACTGGTGGGTATGCCGGCAACGACCGTCATGGGCAAAAGCCCTGCGTTCGCAAACATGCATGCCCAGACGGTTAGAAGCCGGTGAACACGGGACTGGCGTTTCAACCGCGCATACGTCATGGACCGTAGCCTATCGCAATGCATGAGCGACCGATTTACGGCCCCCGTTTCTAACGAGTCAAGGGCCCGTCCCGGTCGATAGTGCGCAGTGATGAAAAGCTATTAGCCTGGCCTAATGCTTCGAAATGCTCGGCGGTCGCGAAAACGCTTGCGCCTGCAGCCGGATTTAGGGTGGATGTTCCCAGCCGCATCCTGCGATAGCCAAGAACCTGGCGTCTTCTAAGTATTTGAAACCATTGGTCGGGGTGACAGGATTTGAACCTGCGACCTATACGTCCCGAACGTAGCGCTCTACCAGGCTGAGCTACACCCCGATTCCTGACTCACTCAATGCTGGCGTTCGACGGCGAAGCGGGCCAGTGCGGCCAGACCGTTGCGGAAGGGCGTCTCCGGCAGCGCCGCGAGGGCGGCCATCGCCAGATCGGCCTCGGCCTGCGCGAGCCGCGCAGTGTACTGAAGGCCCCCGGTCGATTCAATTGCCGCAAGGATCGCGGCGAGCTGCTCGCGGCCACCGCTCTCGATGGCGGAGCGGATCAGGGTGGCGGTGCGCGGCTCTGCCCGCCGCAGCGCGTGGATCAGCGGCAGTGTGGGCTTACCCTCGGCCAGGTCATCACCGAGGTTCTTGCCCCGGGCTTCGGGGTCGGACCGGTAATCCAACACATCATCTATGAGCTGGTAGGCAGTGCCGAGGTGCTTTCCATAACGCGCCAGTGTCTTTTGCACGCCCGGCGCCGCGCCGCAGACCACCGCGGCGACTTCGGCGCCCGCCTGGAACAGCTGGGCGGTCTTGCGATGAATCACTTCCAGATAGCGCTGCTCGGTGGTGTCGGGGTCACGGGCGTTCATGAGCTGCAGCACCTCACCCTCGGCGATTACATTGGTGGCCTCGGCCATGATCTCGATCACGCGCTGTGAGCGGACGGCCGCCATCATCTGGAAGGCGCGCGAATAGACGAAGTCGCCGACCAGTACCGTGGCCTGGTTGCCGAACACCTCATTGGCGGTGTCGCGGCCGCGGCGGAGCGCGGACATGTCGACAACGTCATCGTGCAGCAGCGTGGCCGTATGGATGAACTCGATGAAGGCGGCGGCCTGGATGTGCGGGCGCAGCGCGCTGGCCGCGTCGCTGCTGCCGCAGGCCCGGCCGGCGAGCACCACGAGCAGCGGGCGCAGGCGTTTGCCACCACCGGCGATGATGTGCTCGGCCACCTGGCCGACCAGCGGCACGATGCTGTGCAATCCGGTGCGGATCGCCTCATCGACGGCTTCAAGGTCAGGACGGACCAGGGCGCGGATCTGCTCCAGTGCTGCCCCCGTGGCGCTGCCCGGTCCAGTCCCCATCGGTGTGGGCGCCCCTAGGGCCTCGCGGACGCTATTCAACTCGCTGTTTCTCCAAGGAAAACCCGGTTTGACCCGCAAGGCAGCGCTTGAGTAGAATGCGCGGCCTTTTCTCTTAGTGCCCGCCCACGGCGGGTAGTGATCATACGGAGCCTTTTAGCCAAATGTACGCGGTCATCGCCACGGGCGGCAAACAGTATCGGGTGGAGAAGGACGGCGTGCTGCGCATCGAGAGGCTGAGCGCCGAGCCGGGCGCCACCGTGGAGTTTACCGAAGTGCTGCTGATCGCCGACGGTGAGAAGATCACCGTGGGCAAGCCCAAGCTCAAGGGCAGCAAGGTGCTGGCGACGGTCGAATCGCACGGCCAGGGCGACAAGGTGGCGATCGTGAAATTCCGGCGCCGCAAGCACTATCTGCGCATGAAGAATCATCGCCAGCAGTACACGCAGGTGCGCGTCACCGCAATCAGCGCGGCCTGAGCATTGGAGTCACGGAGCCATGGCACATAAGAAAGCAGGCGGCAGCACACGCAACGGCCGCGATTCCCACAGCAAGCGCCTGGGCGTGAAGGTTTTTGGCGGCGAGCAGGTGCTGGCCGGCAACATCATCATCCGCCAGCGCGGTACCCGGGTCCGGGCAGGCGAGAATGTGGGGATTGGCACCGATCACACGCTGTTTGCGCTCAAGCACGGCCGTGTGGTGTTCCGCCGCAAGGGCGAGGCGCAGCGGATGTACGTCAGCGTGCAGGCCGAGGCGGCCGCGGACACGGCGGGCGTCGGGCGCTGAATCCCGGGCCTTTGCCGCTCCTGCACTGAACCCCGGCTCCGGCCGGGGTTTTTGTTTCAGGACCGCCGCCGCGGGCCCGTTGCGGTTAAGCTGGCCGGATGAAATTCGTCGATGAGGCAACGCTGCGCGTGCAGGCCGGCAACGGTGGGCGCGGATCGGCGAGTTTCCGCCGCGAGAAATCAGTGCCCTTCGGCGGGCCCGACGGTGGCGATGGCGGCAACGGCGGTAGCGTGCTGCTGCGCGCGGCCGAAGGGATCAACACGCTCGCTGACTTTCGCATCAAGCGCACCTATCGCGCTGCATCGGGCGAGGGTGGCTCCGCGAATGGCTGCACCGGACGGAGCGGTGAGGACCTGCAGGTCCTGGTGCCGGTCGGTACCGAGGTGCGCGATGAGGAGACCGGCGAGGTGCTGGGCGACCTGAAGAGCGCCGGACTGGAGCTCAAGGTCGCGCAGGGCGGCAAGGGCGGCTGGGGCAATACGCGCTTCAAGAGCAGCACCAACCGCGCGCCCAGGCAGTTCGGGCCGGGCCTGCCCGGGGAGAAGCGGGCGCTGGCGCTCGAGCTCAAGGTGATCGCGGATGTCGGACTGCTGGGGTTGCCGAACGCGGGCAAATCCACCCTGATTCGCGCGGTGTCGGCGGCCCGGCCGCGGGTGGCCGACTATCCCTTCACCACGCTCCATCCCAATCTCGGCGTGGTCTATTGCGGGCAGCACCGCAGCTTCGTGATGGCGGACATCCCTGGTCTCATCGAAGGTGCGGCGGAGGGCGCCGGTCTCGGCCACCGGTTCCTCAAGCACCTGCAGCGCACTGGCGTGTTGCTGCATCTGATCGACATGGCACCGGGCGATCCGGATGCCGATCCGGTGCGTGATGCGCGCGCCATCGTGGCGGAGTTGAGGAAATTCAGCCCGGACCTGGGGAAAAAACCGCGCTGGCTGGTCATCAACAAGCGCGACCTGCTGCCCGACGAGGAGGCGGAAGCCCGTGCCCGCAGCATCGTGCGAGGCCTGCGCTTCAAGGGCCCGGTGCACCTGATCTCGGCGGCGACGGGGCGCGGCACGCGCGAGCTGACCGAGGCGGTGATGAATTTCCTCGACGGGAGGCGGGTTCCCCGTCCCGTGGCGGCCCATGCGCAATAGCAAGGTGCGCCAGCGGATTGCCGCGGGAAAACTGAAGCTGCGCATCCGTGACCTGCGCAATCTCGGCGCCCGCTCGGAGCAGCTGCTGGGAGCCATCGGTATTCGCACCGCCGACGAGCTGCGTCGCCAGGGAGCCGTGCGCATCTATGCGGAGCTCAAGCGCGCGGGCGCGAAGCCCTCACTCAATATGCTCTGGGCGCTGGCCGGGGCGGTGGAGCCCTGGCCGGAGGGTACGCACTGGCGTGAAATCGCACACGGCGAGTCGCGGCTGTCGCTGTTGCTCGCGGTCGAGGATCTGGAAACCGCGGCGCGGCGCCGCGCCTGACTTCAGGCGATCTTCTTGATGCGCGCGGCCAGCCGGCTCTTGTGGCGGTCGGCCTGGTTGCGGTGAATGATCTTCTTGTTCACCAGGGTGTCGATCAGTGGTACCGCCGCGAGGTAATGAGTACGGGCCTCGTCCTTCTTGCCGGCGGCGGCCGCGTCCACCACCCTGCGGATCGCCGAGCGCATGCGCGAGCGCAGGGCGACGTTGCGCTCCCGGTGCACCATGGCCTGTCGCGCCGCTTTTTCCGCTGATTTCGTGTTTGCCACGCGCTCGCTCCGCCGTTAGTCACTGGATTTAGGCCCCTGAAGGGCCGCGTAGTCTGCGCAGCGGCCCTCTCGTTGTCAATGCGCCTCCGGTATAGTTCCCCCCGCCCCATGAGCCGCACCATCCTCAAGAGCACCAGCGTCGTCGGTGCCACCACGCTGGTCTCCCGCATCACGGGGCTGTTCCGCGACGTGGCCCTGGCCCAGGCCTTCGGCGCCAGCGCCCTGCAGGACGCCTTCCTGGTGGCCTACAAGATCCCCAATTTCCTGCGGCGGCTGTTCGCCGAAGGCTCCTTCTCGCAGGCCTTCGTGCCGGTGATCTCCGAGTACCGCCTGCAGCGCAGCCAGGCCGAGGTGAAGGAGCTGGTGGGCGGAGTCACCGGGACCCTCGGAGGCGTGTTGCTGGCTGTCACCGCCGTCGGGGTCGTCGCAGCGCCGCTGATCATCCTGCTGTACGCCACCGGCTTCACCCGCGATGCCGGCAAATTTGCACTCACCGTGCAGATGCTGCGCTGGACCTTTCCCTATCTGCTGTTCATCTCGTTGACGGCGCTGTTTTCCGGAGTGCTCAACAGTTACCGGCGCTTCGCCCTGCCGGCTTTTACGCAGGTGGCGATGAATCTGGTGATGATCGTGTTTGCGGTCGGCATCGCCGAGCACAGCCGCAATCCGGGCATCGTGCTGGCGGTGGGCGTGTTCGTGGCCGGGGTGCTCCAGCTGCTGATGCAGCTGCCCGCGGTGGCGCGCCTGGGGTTGCTGGCCTGGCCGCGCTGGCGGCCCGCGCACGAGGGCGTGCGGCGCATCGGGCGCCTGATGATTCCGGGCATCGTCGGTTCCTCGATGGCGCAGGTGAGCCTGGTGCTCGACACCACCATCGCCTCGTGGCTGGTCACGGGGAGCGTGTCCTGGCTGTACTTCGCCGACCGCCTGATGGAATTTCCCCTCGGCGTGTTCAGCGTGGCACTCGCCACGGTGATCCTGCCGGGGCTGTCGGCCCATCACACCGAGCGCTCGCCCGAGCAGTTTTCCCTGACCCTCGACTGGGCGCTGCGGCTCACGGTGATGCTGGTGATGCCCGCGGCCGTGGGACTCCTCGCCTTCGCCGGTCCGATCACCGCGGCCGTGTTCGGTTACCGCAATTTCAACGCGCACTCGGTGCAGATGGCGAGCTGGGCCCTGATGGCCTATTCCTGGGGCCTGATGATGTTCAGCCTGGTCAAGGTGCTGGCCCCCGGATTCTTCGCGCGCCAGGACACCCGCACGCCCGTGCGCGCCAGCCTGGTGGCGCTGGCCGTGAACATGGCGATGAACATCGGCATCGCGCTGCCCGCCTCGCGCATGGGATTCCCCGCGCCTCACATCCTGCTGGCGACCGCGACCTGCACCGGATCGGCGGTGAATGCCTGGCTGCTGTTTCGCGGGCTGCGCCGCGCGGGCGTTTACCAGCCCTCGCGGGCCTGGGCGACGCTGTGGCCGCGGGTGATGCTGGCCAGCGCGCTGATGGGCTCGCTCCTGTGGTGGTGGTCGGGGAGCCTCGAGCAGTGGATGGCGCTGCGCCCGGTGGCCAGGCTGCTGCGCTGTGCCGGGGGCATCAGCGCCGCGGGCGCCGTGTATTTTGCCGTGCTGTACGCGCTGGGCATGCGCTATCGGGACCTCAGGACGCGGCCGGCATGAGTCTGCACCTGATACGCGGCCTGCCACGCGGGGTGCAGGCGCCCTGCGTCGTGACGATCGGGGCCTTCGATGGGCTGCACATCGGGCATCAGGCGCTGATTGCGCACACCCTGGCGCGCGCGCGCGCGCTGCAGGTGCCTTCGGTGCTGCTCAGTTTCGAGCCCATGCCGCGCGAGTTCCTGAACCCGAAGGATCCGCCGGCGCGCCTCACCAATCTGCGCGAGCGCTGGCGGTTGCTGGAACACAGCGGGCTGGATCGGCTGCAGCTCCTGACCTTCAACAATCGCCTGCGCTCCCTGTCGGGGCGGGACTTCATGGAGCTGTTGCGCGCCATGGGCGCGCGCGCGGTGATCGTCGGACACGACTTCCGCTTCGGCCGCGGCGCAGAGGCGAGCGCCGAGTGGTTTGCCGCCGAATCAGCCCCGTACGGCTACGGGGTGGAGATCCTCGCGGCGGTACCGGTGGCTGACGAGCGTGCCAGCAGCGGCCTGGTGCGCACCGCGCTCGCCGCCGGTGACCTGCAGCGCGCCGCGGCGATGCTGGGGCGCGCCTACACGATGCGTGGCCGCGTCGCGCATGGCAATCAGCTGGGCCGGAAACTCGGGTTTCCGACCGCCAACCTGCCGCTGCACCGCCGGCGCGCGCCGCTGGCGGGTATCTACGCAACGCGCGTCACTGGCGCCGGCTGCACAGCCTGGCCCTCGGTGGGAAGCCTGGGTACGCGACCGATGGTCGGCGGTGTCGTGCCGCTCCTCGAGGTCCATCTTTTCGACTTCGATCGCGACATCTACGACCAGGAGCTTGAAGTGGAATTCATCGCGCACCTGCGCGAGGAAAGGCGCTTCGATTCACTCGATGCGATGGTGGTGCAGATGCATCGCGACGCCGCCGAGGCGCGGGCGATACTGGCGGCGGAAAGCCAGGTTGCGCGGTGAGCCGGCTTGACACCGTAACCCGTTACGTTACACTTCGCGAATGATCGCCAGCTTTCGGCATCGCGGGCTGGAAAGATTGTTCTCCACGGGCTCCAAGGCAGGCATCAAAGCAGGGCATGCGGAGCGGTCGCGGCTCGTCCTGGGCCGGCTGGCCGCGGCGGTGACGGCCCGGGACATGGATCTGCCGGGTCTGCGCCTGCACCGCTTGAAAGGCAGGCTGAAGGGACGCTGGTCGGTTTCGGTCAGCAGGAATTGGCGCGTTACCTTCGCTATTTCCGGTAAGGATGCCGTCCAGGTCGACTATGAGGACTACCACTGATATGCCTATTCAGATGCACAATCCACCCCACCCCGGGGAGATCCTGCGCTCGCTGTGCCTGGAGCCGCTGGCCCTGTCGGTTACCGATGCCGCGAAGGCGTTGGGCGTCAGTCGCAAGACGCTCTCCGCGGTATTGAATGGGCGCGCGGGTGTCAGCCCTGAAATGGCGGTTCGCCTGTCCATCGCGTTCAGCACGACGGCGGAGAGCTGGCTCAATCAGCAGGTGCAGTACGACCTGTGGCTGGCAGAGAAGCGCCGGAAATCCCTGCGCGTGACGCGAATTGCTGCGTGAGGCAGCTGGTCACCCGCCGCAGCAAGTGCACGCGTGAACCATGAACGGCCAGGCTCAGGCAGGGGCGCCCGCTGCGCCCAGGCCGTGCAGCGGGCGCAGTTTCTCTGAAGGGATCCAGCTCAAGTGACCGACTACAAGCACACGCTCAATCTGCCGCAGACCGATTTTCCGATGAAGGCGGATCTGGCGCAGCGCGAGCCCAGGCAGCTGGAGCGCTGGGCCGCGCAGGACCTCTACGCGCGGATTCGCACCGTCTCGCAGGGGCGCCCGGCCTTCGTGCTGCACGATGGGCCGCCCTACGCCAACGGTGTCATTCACCTCGGGCACGCCGTCAACAAGGTCCTCAAGGACATCGTCGTCAAGTCGCGCAGCCTTTCCGGTTTTGACGCGCCCTACGTGCCGGGCTGGGATTGCCACGGCCTGCCCATCGAGCTCGCCGTCGAGAAGAAGCTCGGCCGGCCGGGACACAAGCTCGACGCGCGCGCCTTTCGCGCCGCGTGCCGCGAGTTCGCCGGCCGGCAGATTGACTCCCAGCGCGCGGATTTCAAGCGCCTCGGGGTGTTCGGCGATTGGGAGCGGCCTTATCTCACGATGGATCCGCGCTATGAGGCGCAGCAGATTCGCGCGCTCGGCAAGATCATCGCCAACGGGCATCTGTACCGCGGGCTCAGGCCGGTGCACTGGTGCCTCGATTGCCGTTCGGCGCTGGCCGAAGCGGAGGTCGAATACGAGAATCGCACCGCCACCGCCGTGGACGTGGCCTTTCGCTGCGTCGATCGCGCCGATTTCGCGCGCCGCACCGGCCTTGATCCGGCGGCACTCGGAGGCGCGAGCGTGTCGCCCGTCATCTGGACGACCACGCCCTGGACCCTGCCCGCCAACGAGGCGGTCGCCTTGCGGGCGGAGTACGAATACGTGGCCGTCCGGGTCGAGCGTGCGGGCGGGCCGGAGGTGCTGGTGCTCGCCGCGGAGCTGGCGCCCGCCTCGCTGGGGCGCTTTGGGCTCGAGGGCCGGGAGATCGGGCGTTGCCGCGGCGCGCAGCTCGAGGGACTGAAGCTCGAGCATCCCTGGCTGGCCAAGCAGGTCCCGGTCATCCTCGGCGAGCACGTCACGCTGGAAGCCGGCACCGGTGCCGTGCACACGGCCCCCGCACATGGCCAGGAGGATTTCGCGATCGGCCGGACCTATGAACTGCCGGTCGTCAACCCGGTGGGGCCGGACGGTTGCTTTGCGCCGGGCACCGAGCTGGTGGCAGGGCTGAAGGTCGATGCCGCCAATCCGGTCATCGTGGCGGCGCTCGAGGAGCGCGGCCGCCTGCTGCATCAGGAGCCGCATCCGCACAGTTATCCGCACTGCTGGCGCCACAAGACGCCGCTGATCTTCCGCGCCACCTCGCAGTGGTTCATCAGCATGGACAGTCGCGGGCTGCGCGCCGGCACGCTGCGGGATATCAAGAGCGTGCGCTGGACGCCCGAATGGGGCCAACCGCGCATCACCGGCATGATCGACAATCGGCCCGACTGGTGCCTGTCGCGCCAGCGCACCTGGGGCGTGCCGATCACGCTGTTCACGCGGCGCGACAATGGCGATCTGCATCCGCGCACGGCCGAGTTCATCGACACGGTCGCGCAGCGCGTGGAGCGCGACGGGATCGATGCCTGGTTCTCGCTCGATCCGGCCGAGCTGCTCGGCGCCGAGGCCGAGCACTACGACAAGGCCACGGACGTCATGGACGTGTGGGCCGATTCAGGCCTGTCGTTCGAATGCGTCGCGGCGATGCGCGGGGATTTCCAGGCGCCGGTCGATCTGTACCTGGAGGGGTCGGACCAGCATCGCGGCTGGTTCCACAGCTCGATCCTGATGTCCGAGGCCCTGTATGGCCGGGCGCCGTACCGCGGCGTGCTCACCCACGGATTTACCGTGGACGACCGGGGCCGCAAGATGTCCAAGTCCCTGGGCAACGGCATCGAACCGCAGGACATCATCAAGACCCTGGGCGCCGACATGCTGCGGCTGTGGGTGGCGGCCACCGATTTTTCCAACGAGATGAGCCTGTCGCAGGAGATCCTGCGGCGCATGAGCGATTCCTATCGCCGCATGCGCAATACCGTGCGTTTCCTGCTCGGCAACCTGCACGGCTTCGAGCCCGCACGGGCCCTGCCACTCAGCGAACTGGTGGCGCTCGACGCCTGGGCGGTCGAGCGCACGCGTGAGCTGCAGGGAGAGATCGAGGCCGCCTATCGCGATTACCAGTTCCACCTGATCTACCAGAAGGTGCACAACTTCTGCGTCGTGGACCTGGGCGGCTACTACCTGGACATCATCAAGGACCGGCTCTACACCACACCCGCGGCCGGCCTGCCGCGGCGCTCGGCGCAGACGGCGATGTGGCACATCGCCGAGGCGATGGTGCGCTGGCTCGCGCCGATCCTGTCGTTCACGGCGGAGGAGATCTGGGGGCAGTTGCCCCGCCCGCGCCCCGAATCGGTGTTTCTCGCCACCTGGTACGCGCTGCCGGCCGCTGCCGCTCCCAGCGCGGGCAGCGGCGGGGAGGGGGCAGCGATCGACTGGGCGGCGCTCATGGCCCTGCGTTCCGACGTGGCGCGCGAGCTCGAACGCCTGCGCGTGGGCGCTGAGATCGGCGCGCCGCTGCAGGCCGAGCTCGACGTGTACTGCACCGAGGCGCAGTACCCGCGCTTCCAGGCGCTCGGTGATGAGCTGCGCTTCCTGATGATCACCTCGCAGGCGCGCGTGCAGCGCGCGGCGGCCGCGCCCGCGGGTGCGGTGGAGGCGACGCTGGTGCCCGGCGGTGGCGTCTGGATCAGCGTGCGGCGCACCACGGCGGCGAAGTGCGTGCGCTGCTGGCACCACCGCGAGGACGTGGGCCAGGTGCCGGCGCATCCGGAGCTGTGTGCCCGCTGCGTCGGCAACGTCACGGGTCCCGGCGAAATTCGCCGTTACGCCTGATGGCGCCTGACACGAAGGCCGGAGGTGCGGCGGGTGCGGCGCGGGCGGGCGTGGGGCAGTGGCGCTGGCTGGCGCTGACGGCGGCGATCATCGGCCTCGATCAATGGAGCAAACAGCTGGTCGAATCGGCCCTGCAACTGTACGAGGCCCGCTATTACCTGCCGGTCTTCAATCTCGTGCGTGCCCACAATCACGGCGCGGCCTTCAGCCTGTTCGATGGGGCCTCAGGCTGGCAACGCTGGGCCTTCAGCGCCCTGGCCGCGGCGGTGAGCGTGTCGCTCCTGGTGTGGCTCCGGAGCCTCGAGCGGCGCGCCAACCTCCTCGCCGCGGGTCTGGCCCTGATCCTCGGCGGCGCGCTCGGCAACGTGCTCGATCGGCTGCGACTGGGGTTCGTGATCGACTTCCTGCAGGTGCACTGGCAGCAGCACTATTTTCCCGCCTTCAACGTGGCCGATTCCGCGATTACGGTCGGTGCCGGTTGCCTGCTGCTGGATCTGTACCTGGGTTCACGGCGCCGCTCGGCCGCCGCGAGCGGTTAGGGGAGGGGACGCGTGCGTATCCTGCTCGCCAACCCCCGAGGCTTCTGCGCCGGCGTCGATCGGGCCATTGAGATCGTGGAGCGCGCGATCGCCCTGTTCGGCGCGCCCATCCACGTGCGTCACGAGGTGGTGCACAACCGCACGGTGGTCGAACGCCTGCGCGCGCTGGGTGCGGTGTTCGTCGAAGAACTGCACGAAGTGCCCGACGGGGCCACCGTCATTTTCTCCGCCCACGGCGTGTCGACCGCCGTGGAGCAGGAAGCGCAGCGGCGCGGCCTGCAGGTCTTCGACGCCACCTGCCCGCTGGTCACGAAGGTGCACATGGAGGTCGCCCGCTTTGCGCGCGAAGGGCGCGACGTGCTGTTGATCGGCCACGCCGGCCATCCGGAGGTGGAAGGCACGATGGGCCGCTTCGATGGCTCGCACGGCGGGCGCATCCTGCTGATCGAAAGCGTGGCGGACGTGCGCCGCCTCGAGGTGCGCGATGCGCAGCGGCTCGCCTTCGTGACGCAGACGACGCTGTCGGTGGACGATACCGCCGCGATCGTCGCGGCCTTGCGCGAGCGATTCCCGGAGCTGCAGGCGCCGCGGCGGGAAGACATCTGCTATGCCACCCAGAACCGGCAGGATGCGGTCAAGCAGCTGCTCGGGCAGTGCGACGTGCTGGTGGTCGTGGGTTCGCGCAGCAGCTCCAATTCCAACCGGCTGCGCGAACTGGCCGACCGGGCCGGTGTCCCCGGGTATCTGGTCGACGGCGCGGCGGACCTGCGCCGCGACTGGTTCGAGGGCCGCAATACGGTCGGCGTGACCGCCGGCGCCTCGGCGCCCGAGCTGCTCGTGCAGCAGGTCGTCGAGCGTCTGCGCGAGTGGGGTGGGGCGCCGCCGGCTGAATCCTACGGCCGGCCGGAGAGCGTGGTTTTTGCGTTGCCGCGCTTGCTGCGGTAAAACGGACGCCAGCATGGACGAGAATGCCGCCAGTCCGCCGTCCGCGGCGGAGAACCTCAGCGCGCGCCTGCAGGCCTGCGGGATCCGCGTCACCGCACAGCGGCTGCAGATTGCGGAACTCCTGCTGACGGTGCCGCAGCATCTGACGGCCGAACAGATCGCCGAGGCCCTGCACCGGCGTGGCCTGATCGTCGCCAAGGCCACGGTCTACAACACGCTGAACCTGTTCGCGGCCCGCGGCCTGCTGCGTCCGCTGTCGGTCGATGGCGCGCGCAGCTGGTTCGATTCCAACGTCGAGCCGCACTATCATTTCCATGACGAGCGTTCCGGTGCGCTCAGCGACGTGGCGCTGCCGGAGGTCCAGTTCAGCCGCCTGCCGGAGCCGCCCGCCGGGATGGAAGTCGCGGGCCTGGATCTGGTGATCCGGCTGCGCCCGATCCGCTAGAATGCCGCGCCTTGCCGGAGTAGCTCAGTTGGTAGAGCGGCGCATTCGTAATGCGTAGGTCGTAGGTTCGATTCCTATCTCCGGCACCAACCCCGCGCCGGGCGCGGGGTACATGTGACTTAAGTCTCGGGTCCGCCAGGGCTAGACGGTATATGACGCCCCCGTGACACAGCCGGCGCGCCCCGCAGCTAGCCTCAGGACCATGAAACTGGCTGACCTCCAGGTCCTCCATCTTGACGGCACGGCCGTCCAGCTGACGCCGGCCGCACTGGCCGCGGCGAGCGGGCACGGCCAGGCCTGGGTGATTGCGACCTGCCAGCGCACCGTGCTCGTCGCCGCCGGGCGCGAGGCGCGCGCGGCCCTGGCCGAGCGTCTGCCACAGGCTGTGCTGGCCCAGGGCTACGCCGGGGCCGACGCCTATGCCTTCCTGTTGCGCTTCGCCTGCGGCCTCGAGAGCCGCCTGGTGGGCGAGACGGAGATCTTCGGCCAGATCAAGGAATCCTGGCGGGAGTTTTGCGCCCATCCGGGCCTGCTCTCGCGCCAGCTGGACAGCTGGGTGCAGCTGCTCTTCCAGGACACGAAGGAAGTGCGCGCGCGCCAGCTCTCCGGACTGGGCAGCGCCTCCTACGGTTCACAGGTGCGACGGCTCCTCGGTACCGCTACGGCGGGCCCGACCCTGCTGATCGGCGCCGGGCAGCTCGCGCAGGCCGTGGCCCCCTGGATCCAGGCGGGTGAGCTGCTGCTGTGGAATCGCAGCCGGGACCGGGCGCTGGAACTGGCCAAACTGGTGGCCGAACGCAATCCGCAGCGCCTGTGCCGGGCGCTCGAGGCGACCGTCGAAGCCGAACTCGAAGCCTGGTCCACCGCCGGAGATATCGTCCTGTGCGTGCCGGCCGACCCCGTGCGCGATGCGGCGCGCATTGCCGCCTGGAAGGCCCGTCCGGAGCACAACGGACGCATCGTGCACCTGGGGCTCGGCGAGGCGGGCGATGCCAGCTGGGCCGAGGTGTCCGGGCTGACCAGCCTTGCTTCATTATTCGGGATGCTGAAGGCACAATCGGACCTGCGCAGCGTGCAGGTCACCCGGGCGCGACGCGCCTGTGCCGAGAAGGCAGTGCTGCGCTCCCTGGGCCCGAGTGCCACACAGGCGCACGGCTGGGAAGATCTCGCGGCATTTGCCACCATAAGCCCTTAACTGCTCAAGAGGGGCTTTCGTCCGGATGTTGCAGCGGCCACTACGGCTAGGCACTCGTCGTTCGCTGCTGGCGCGCGCGCAAAGCGCGGCCGTTGCGCGCCGGCTGGAGCAGATCCACCGCGGCCTCAAGGTCGAACTCGTCGGGATCGACACGCGTGGCGATCGCATCACCAGCACGCCGCTCTCGCAGGTCGATGGCAAGGAATTCTTCACCGCCGAGATCGATGCTGCGCTGCGCGCCGGTGACGTCGATCTGACGGTCCATTCCTACAAGGACCTGAGCCTCGAGCGGCCGGCGGACCTGCAGCTGGGCGCGGTGCCGGCCCGCGAGAATCCGCGCGACATCGTGTACTTCGCCGCCGACGTGCCCGGGCGCCTCGCGAGCGGTGCCACGCTGCGCATCGGCAGCTCTTCGCCGCGCCGCCAGGCCTTCGTGCCTCCGTTCCTTGAACGGGCACTGCCGCATTCCCCGCGCGTGGAGCTGTGCGAATTGCGCGGCAACGTGGACAGCCGATTGCGGCGCCTGCGCGAGCCGCGCGGCAGCGAGCGGCAGCTCGATGGCGTGATTCTCGCGTTCGCGGGGCTCTCGCGCCTGTGGCAGGACCAGGCCGTGGGCGCGGCAACGCTGCTGCGCGAACTGCTGGACGGCCTGCCGCGCATGCTGTTGCCCCTGACCCTGTGCCCGGCCGCCCCCGCGCAGGGGGCGTTGGCGATCGAGTGCCGCAGTGCCGACACCGATACCCTCAAGCTCCTCGCGGCGATTGACGATCCGGCGACGCGCGCCGGCGTCGCGGCCGAACGCGCGCTGCTCGCGCAGCGCGGCGGGGGCTGCCATCAGCGTTTCGGTGCCACGCAGGTGCAGGTCGACGGACTCGGTCCGCTGCTGTACCTGCGCGATGCCGGAGAGCAGGGTGCGCTGGCGCCCGAACTGCGCTGGACGGCGCCCGCGGCGCCGCGCCCGCCGCTGCGGCCCTGGGATGGCAGTGTGCAGCCGGCACCGGCGATGGAAGCGGTCCCGGGCATTGCGGCGGAAGCGGCGCGCCGGCTCGCCGGGGCGAGCGCCGCGTTCATCGCCCACCGGCGCGCGCTGCCCGAGCTGCCGGCAGCGGCCGTAAATCGCTGCGCTCATGTCTGGGTGTCGGGCACCGAGAGCTGGTTTGCGCTGGCCGCCCGGGGCGTGTGGGTGGAAGGCTGTGCCGAGAGTCTCGGCTTCGGGGCGCTGCGCGCGATCCTGGCCGGCCCGCTCCTGGCGCTGCCGCCCCCGCACGAATGGCTCGCGCTGACCCATCAGGAGGCCGCCGCCGGCTGGGCCGAGGTGCCCGTGCTCGCGACCTATCGGCACGTGGGTGGGGCGGGGCAGGCGGGCGTCCCGGACGCCGGCGGCCCACCCCCGGAAGCGCTGCAACTGTGGTGGCACAGCGGCGTACAGTTCGAACGCTGGGGTGCGCAGGCCGCGCGGGCCTGCCAGCATGCCTGCGGGCCGGGCAAGACGGCCGAGCAGCTGCGCCGCCGGGGCGTGCAGGATCTGACGGTCTTTCCCTCGGTGCAGCATTGGCGGGAGTGGTTGCGGACATGAATGTGAAGGCGGGACAGGGGAGCCTCAGTGTGGTGCCGGCGCGGCGCACGCGCCTGATTGCCTTCCTGGCCGCCCTCTGGATCGTCCTGGTGCTGAGCCTCGGCGCGTGGTGGATCACCCTGCTGATACGCCAGGCGCGGCAGATCGGGGAACTGCAATCGCTGGCGGGCAGTGCCGACAGCGCGGTGGCGGCCCAATGGGCCAGCACGCGGCGCATGGTGGTCGGCGAGTCCAGCGTGTTCCTGCTGCTGCTGCTGGCCGTGACGGCCCTGCTCGGCTGGCTGTATTGGCGCGAGAATCGCCGCGCGCGCAGCATGCAGGCCTTCTTCGCCGCGTTCACCCACGAATTGCGCACCCCGCTCACCAGCATCCGCCTGCAGGCCGAGGCGATCGCGGAGGGGGACCAGCGCGCCGAACTGGCGCGCCGCCTGCTCGAGGATTCACACCGGCTGGAATCGCAGATCGACAAGACCCTGGAACTGGCGCGCATCGAGGGCGGCGGGCCGCTGGCCGAGCAGTCGGTGCCGCTGCGCGGCTGGCTCGATCGCTCGCTGTCCAGCATTGCCGGCGCGCACGGCGACCGCGTTGAGCTGCGCATGCACCTGGACGATTCGCTCCCGGCGATCCTGGCCGACGCCGCGGCTGTGCAGATGATCCTGCGCAACCTGCTGGAGAATTCGGTGCGCCATGCGCGGCTCGAGCGTGTGCAGGTCCGTCTTACGGCACGTGCCCTCCACGGAAAGGTGATGCTCGAGTACCACGACAACGGCGCCGGCACGGCCGTGCAGGGCCGCGAACTCGGGCGCCTGTTTGGCCGCGGCGACGCTTCGGGCGGCAGCGGGGTCGGCCTGTATCTGGTGCGGGCGCTGATGCAGCGCATGGGCGGGCGTGCGGATTTCTACAGTGCTCCCGGTGAGGGGTTCCGTGCCGAACTGTGCTTTACGGCCAGCGCCGAGGAGCCCGCCTCGTGAGCGGCGGCGCGCACGTGCTGGTCGTCGAGGACGAACGCAACGTTGGGGAGACCCTGGCCGAGCGGCTGCAGGCGGCCGGCTATCGCGTGACCCTGGCCGCCAGCGCGGCGCGCGCGCGCCTGGCCTGGCGCGCGCAGACACCCCAACTGACGCTGCTGGACGTCGGCCTGCCCGACGGCAATGGTTTCGAACTGGCCGGGGAGCTGCGCGCGGCGGTGCCGCAATCGGCGATCATATTCCTGACTGCCCACGGCAATCCGGAAGAGCGCGTGCGCGGCCTCGAACTCGGCGCGGACGACTACCTCACCAAGCCCTTTCATTTTCGTGAGCTGCTGCTGCGCATCCAGAACTGCCTGAAGCGCGCCCAGGACCTGGCCGAGCTTCCGGGCGAGATGCGCGGGGTGGTGCGCATCGGCCGCGCCCGCGTGGATTTCGAGCGCTTCAGCGCCGAGGTGGATGGCGTCAGCCACGCCCTGACGCACAAGGAGTGTGCCGTGTTGCGGCTCCTGGCCAGCCGCGTCGGCAAGGCCGTCAGCCGCGATGAGATCCTGGACCGGGCCTGGTCGGCCGACGAGTTCCCGACCTCGCGCACCGTCGATAACTTCATCGTGCGGCTGCGCAAGCTCGTCGAGCCAGACCCGGACGAGCCGCGCCTGATCCGCAGCATCCGCGGCGTGGGCTATCTGCTGACCGAGGTGTTGCGTGACTGAGACCCTGTTGGCCGCGGCGCTGGCGAGGCGCAATGCGCTCCGCCCCCCCGTCTGGTTCATGCGCCAGGCGGGCCGCTATCACCGCCACTACCAGCGGCTGCGGGCGCGGCACGAGTTCATGGATCTGTGCAAGCAGCCCGAGCTCGCCGCGCAGGTCACGATGGGCCCGATCGACGAGTTCGGCTTCGATGCGGCGATCCTGTTCTCCGACCTGCTGTTTCCGCTCGAGGCGATGGGATTCGGCCTGCGCTACGAACCGGGGCCGAAGCTGGGCTGGTACCTGCGCGGCGTCGCCCAGCTGCCGCGGCTGCGGGGCGGGAAGGTTGCCGCCGCCGACATGGAATTCCAGGCCGAGGCCATCCGCCTGGTGCGCGGATGCCTCGGGCGCGAGCGCGCACTGATCGGTTTCGTCGGCGGCCCGTTCACCCTCTACGCCTACGCGGTCGCCGGGGCGCACGAGGGTTTCACCCGCCAGAGCCTGCCCGGGCTGGAGAACGGACTGTACACCGGCTTCTGCGAGCGGCTGACCGAACTGCTCGCGGGCAACATGGTATTGCAGGCCCAGGCCGGGGCTGATTGCGTCGCCATCTTCGATACCGCGGCCGGTGCGCTGGATGCGGCGCACTTCGCGCGCCACGCGGCCGGTCCGCTGGCGCAGGTCGTGGCGCAGTTCCGGGCCGCCTGTCCGGACACGCCGCTCATTTATTATTCGCGCGATACTGGGCCCGAACACTGGCGCGCACTCGAGCCGCTGGACATCCAGTGCCTGGGAGTGGACTGGCGGCACGAGCTGGCCGCCACCCTGAGCGCGCAGACGCCACGCTGGTCGCTGCAGGGCAATCTGAATCCGGGCTGGCTGCTGCTGCCGGCCGCCGAACTGGAGGCGAAAGTGCGGGCCGTGTTCGCCACAGTCGCGACGCTCCCGGCGGCGGCGCGCGCGGCCTGGGTCTGCGGCCTGGGGCACGGCGTGCTGCAGCACACACCCGAGGACAACGTCAGGCTGGTACTGAAGATCCAGCGGGAAGTTTTCGCATGAACACCGAGCAACGGCGGGCGCGGCTCGCCAAGTACGACGTGCCGGGTCCGCGCTACACGAGCTATCCGACGGTGCCGTACTGGGAGGACACGCCCAGCGAGCCGCAATGGCTGGAGCGCGTGGGCGCGGCGCTCGGCGGCAGCCGGCGGGCCGATCATGGCGCTGCGATCTATGTCCACGTGCCCTTCTGCCGCGCCCTGTGCACCTTTTGCGGCTGCAACACCCGCGTGACGCGCACCCACGCGATCGTCGGCCCCTACGTACAGGCGGTCCTGGCCGAGTACGCCCTGTATCGCGAGCGTCTCGGCGTGGCGCGGCCGGAAATCGGCGAGGTCCATCTCGGCGGCGGCACGCCCACTTTTCTCGATGAAGCGGAACTCGGGGAATTGATCGGCGGCGTGCTCGGCGCCTCGCAGCTGCGCGCCGACGCCGTGCTGTCCATCGAGGTCGATCCCCGGGTCACGACCCCGGGGCAGCTGAGCCTGCTGGCGAAGCACGGTTTCCGCCGCATCAGTCTCGGCGTCCAGGACTTCGATCCGAAGGTGCAGAACATCGTCAACCGCGTGCAGAGCGTAGCCCAGGTGCAGACGGTGACCGGGCAGGCACGCGCGGCGGGTTTCACCAGCGTCAATTTCGACCTGATCTACGGGCTGCCGCTCCAGACCCTGGCCAGCATCGAGCTGACGATGGACGCGGTCTGCGACCTGCGCCCCGATCGCATCGCTCTCTACGGCTACGCCCACGTGCCCTGGATCAAACCCGGACAGCGCCGCTTCACGGATTCCGACGTCCCCGAAGGGGCGGCGAAGCGCGCGCTCTATGAGCGCGGCCGTGAGCGCCTCGAGCAGGCGGGCTATCGGGAAATCGGCCTCGATCATTTTGCCCTGCCGTCCGACAGCCTGTGGCACGCGGCCCACGCGGGGAGCCTGCACCGCAACTTCATGGGTTACACCGACCGCTACACGCTGCCGCTCCTGGGACTGGGCGTATCCGCCATCGGAGATTCCGGCGACGGCTATGTGCAGAATGAAAAGGACCTGCAGCAGTACCACGAGCGCCTCGCACGCCAGGAGCTGCCCATCCACCGCGGGCACCTGCTCGACGGCGAAGACCTGGTGCTGCGCCGGCACGTGCTCAGCCTGATGACGCGCATGGAGACGAGCTGGAGCGGCCCCGGCTACACTCCGTTTCTCGACGACATCGAGGCGCGGCTCGCCGAATTTGCCGCCGACGGGCTCATCGAACTCAGTGCCGAGGGCTGCCGGGTCACCGCCGAGGGGCGCGGGTTTCTGCGCAATATCTGCATGGCGTTCGATGCGCGCCTGGCGCGGCGCAGCCCCGAGCGCCAGCTCTTCAGCCGAACGGCTTGACGATCGCCAGGATCACGATCGGCACCACCAGCAGCAGCGCGCCTTCATTGAACCAGCGCAGCGTGCGGCCGCTGGGGACCGCGGCGCCGGCGCGCAGGCGCTGCACCAGCACGCGGCAGGCGAGGTGATAGCCGATCAGGCCCAGCACGAACAGCAGCTTCCAGCGCAGCCACAGGCCCGAGTAGCCGTAGGCCTGCCACAGCCACACGCCGAAGCCCAGCGCGAACAGCGCCAAGAGCGTCATGAAGCCGTACAGGCGCGAGGCCATGATCACCAGCCGCCGCACGTCCTCGCCCGCCGCCTGCCCTTCCGCGTAATGCACGAAGATGCGCGGCAGGTAGAAGATTCCGGCCAGCCAGGCCATGACGCCGAGCACGTGAAAGCACTTGATCCAGAGCATAAGCCGCCTGATCCTCGCCGAACGCAGGAAACAGGCGGCATTATCGCGACCCGCAGGGCCCGGCGCCACGGGGCCGGGACACGGGGCCAGCGCCACGGCGCCGGCGGGGCGCTGTTAGACTGGCGCGCGCATGGGAGCCGATACGGTCGTTGATGCACTGCCCGCCAGGCCCGCGTGGTGGCTGCGTGCGCTCGGCCGGCTGCCGCTGCCACTCATGTATGCGCTGGCGGGATTCGTGGCCTGGCTGCTGCGCGATGTGTTCCGCTATCGCGTGGGCGTCGTGCGCGACAATCTGCGCGGTGCCTTGCCCGAATTGGGCGAGAGTGACCGGCGGCAGGTCCTGCGCCGCCACTATCACTCACTCGCGGAGGTCCTGTTCGAGCTGCCGCGCGTGGCCGTCATGTCCGCGGCGGAACTGCGCGAGCGGCTGCGCATGCCCGACATGCCCGCGCTGCACGCCGAGCTGAAGCGCGGGCGGCCGGTGCTGGTCGTGACCGCGCATCAATGCAACTGGGAGTGGCTCCTGCAGGCCCTCGCTCTGGATCTGGGTGCGCCCTTCCTCGCGGCCTACAAGCCGCCTCACAGTCCGGGTGCCGACCGCCTGATGCTGGCGCTGCGCGGCCGTTTCGGCGTGCGCATGGTGCCGGGCAAGCGCCTGCTGCGCGAGGTGTTGCGCCACCGCGGCCAGCCGCACGTCATCGGCATGGTCGCGGACCAGATGCCCACCAGCAGCGCCGGGCGGGTCTGGCTGAAGTTTCTGGGTCGCGATACGGCGTTTTTCCCGGGTCCGGCCGAGGTGGCGCGGCTCGGTGTCTACAGCGCCTACTTCCTGGCACTGCGGCGCCTGCGCCGCGGCTATTACGAGGCGCGCTTCGAGCCGCTGGCGGTCGCGGGCGACAATCTCGACGTGCCGACTTTCACCGCGCGCTATGCGGCGCGCCTGGAGGCGGAGATCCGCGCCCATCCGGCTGACTGGGCCTGGACTCACCGGCGCTGGAAACTGCAGCCGCCCGCGGGGCTGGCCGTGCCGCCGGCCCAGTCGTCCATGACCTAGAGCCTGAGGCCTAGAACCGGACCGTGGCGGTGCCGAGTCCGGTGAAGAAAGCGCTGACCGACTGCTCGGCCTGCACGTAACGCAGCCCGGAGCAGCTTCCGGTGGTCACAATCTCACCGGCGCGCAGCTGGCGGCCGTGTTCGTGGAGGTGGTTGGCGAGCCAGATCACCGGCAGCAGCGGATCGCCCAGGGGATGACCGCCGCGCCCCTGGAACACCGGCTTGTCGTCGACCCGAAGCTCGAGCGCCAGGTCGGCCAGCGCCAGTGCGCGCCACCCGGGCAGGGAGGGCCCGAGGATCAGCAGTTCGTTCATGAAATTGTCAGCGATGCGCTCCAGCTGCGTCACCGCTTCCGCGTCGACGAAGCGGCTGACCATGACTTCGATGGCGGCATGGGCGCTGGCGATGGCGGCGCTGATGGCTGTGCGCTCGTAGCGTGCGCCACCGGGCAGGGGCGGCAGGTCCTCGCCCAGGCGGAAGGCGATCTCGGCCTCGATCCCAAAGCGCGTGTTGTTCCGCGTCGGCAGGCGGCTGGGCAGCAGGTACGCCGGGGCATCCAGCAGCGCGTTGGCGGGGAGCGGCGCGCACAGGCCGTTGGTGGCATCGAACAGCGTGGCTTTCCAGCCCGCGACGCTGGTGCCCAGCTCCCGCAGCACCTCGAACTGCACGGCGTAGGCGTCCGCCACGGTGCGCAGCGCCAGCGCTGGCGGAAAGGCCGCGAGTCGTGGCGCCGTGCCGCGCCGGACGGCCAGCAGCAGCTGCGCGGCGGCTGCGATCGGGGCGGGCGCCGCGCCGCTCATCGTGGGGACCCGCGTGCGGCCTGGCGCGCTTCGAGAAAATGCGCCAGCTCGGCCACGCTGGGGTGGTCGAACAGATCGCTGAGTTCGAGCAGGCCCGGCCAGCGCTGTTCGATGCTCTCATGGATCCCCATCAGCTTGAGCGAACTCACGCCGATGTCGAACAGGCTGTCGTTGGGGCCGAGGCGCCGGCCCTCGAGCGCGCTGTCACAGATCTGCTGCAGCTGCGCTTCTATCGCGCTGCCGCCGTCGAGCCTGAGCCCCTGCTGGGCAGCGAGCGCGCGCAGCGAGGCGAGATCCGCGTCGTTGAGCCCGCCCAGGTACTCCTCCTCGAGCAGGTGCCGTTGCACCTTGCCGCTGGTGGTCTTGGGGATGCGGCGGACCGGCACCACGGCGCCGACCTCGAGCCCGGCGTGCACGGCGATGCGGCGTGCAACCTGCTGCGCGATGGTCAGGAAATCGGCCACTTCGCCGCGGTGCAGGACGAAGACCACGAGCTGATCCGTGTCGGCCCCGGGCGCGCGCACGCCGCTCACGACCACCTTGCCCAGCTCCATGCCGGGCAGGTCGAGCGTGAGTGCCTCCAGGTCATGGGGGTAGTAGTTCTGGCCGTTGACGAACACGATCTCCTTGTGGCGGCCGGTGATGTACAGCTCGCCCGCGTGGATCGCGCCCAGGTCGCCGGTGCGCAGCCAGCCGTCGGCGGTGTGCATGGCCGCGTTCACCTCGGGCGCGTCGAGATACCCGGCCGTGACGCTGCCACCGCGGATCTGGATATGCCCGACGTGTTCGTCGGCCAGCGGCTGATCGTCGTCGGCCGCGATGCGCAGCTCGCACTCGGGCACCGCAGCACCTACGGCGACGAGAGCCAGGGCGTCGCGCTCCCCGGGCGGCAGGACGCGCACGCGCTGGCCGCTGCCGAGGCGATGGCGGTCGAAGTGAGCGGCGTGATACGGCTGGCCCAGGGGCGGAAAACTGACCGCGACGCTCGCTTCGGCCAGGCCGTATACCGGGAACATGGCGTTGCGGGCCAGGCGCGCCTCGGCCATGCGGTCCATGAACTCATCGCACAGCGAGAGGCTGATCGGTTCGGCTCCGTTGAAGATCACGCGCACGGCGCTCAGATCGAGGTCGGCGACGGACCTTGCGCCCAGGACCTTGAGGTAATGGCGGTAGCCGAAATTGGGCGAGCACAGCAGCGTCGCACCGATGCGCGCCGCCAGCTGCAGCCACAGGACGGGGCGGCGCACGAACAGTTCGGTCGCCATCTGGTGCACGGCGGCGCCATTGGCGATCTGGTAGATATGAAAGCCGATCAGGCCCATGTCGTGCGTGAGCGGCATCCACGAGAGGCTGACGTCCCGCTCGTTGAAGCCGGCTCCCACCGTGGCGCCGTGCAGGTTGGCGAGCAGGTTGGCGTGCGTGAGCACTACGCCCTTGGGGCTGCTGGTCGACCCGGAGGAATACTGGATGAAGGCTACGTCTTCAGTGCGCGCCGAGTGGACACGACCTGCACGCCCGATGTCGACCAGATCGTCCGTGACGAAGGCGCGGCGCGCGAGCCGCGCGTAGGCCGCCTGCAACGCCTCCTGTTCGGCAAAATTGCGCAGCCGCTCGCGCAGGCGATTGTCGGTGTACAGGAACGGATCGCCGAGCTGGCCGGCGATGCGCAGCAGCTTGTGGCGATGCTCGTCGCTGATGCCCGGTGCCACCGGCACCGGCACGATGCCGCCGAGGATGGCGGCCCAGAAGGCGTCGATGAAGGCCTCGTTATTCGTCAGGAACAGCAGCAGGCGATCACCCGGGCGGGCGCCCAGGCGCTGCAGATGATGCAGGATTCCGAGCGCGCGTTCATGGAGCTCGCCATAACTGACGCTGCGCTGTGCCTGCTCGCCGTCATGATAGGTGACGGTGCGGCGGGCGTGGCGGTGGGTCTGCAGCAGCTCGCTCAGCGAATTGGCATTCATGCGTGATCGGAACGGTTGACGCTGCCGGGCAAACCAAGGATTGTTAGGCGGATGAACCGGGTCATTCTAGCCTACTCACAGCTGCAGGGGGCTTTGCCGGCGGCGCAGCGCGAGCGGCTGCGCGCGCAGTTGCCCTACGCGCGCAGGCTCCGCGTGGCGCTCGATGCCGGCCGGCAGTCGCAGACATTCCTGGGATTCGCACTGGCCTGTGGATTGCTGGGCGCTGCCGCGGCTGAGCCGGTGGAGCCGGCCCGATTGCGCTTCACGCGCAGCGGCAAACCCTTCCTGCCCGGTCATCCGGATTTCAGCATCGCGCATGCCGGTGATTGGGTGCTGTGTGCGCTGGCGGGCGAGGGCCATGTCGGCATCGATGTCGAAGATCATGTCGCGGCGCGCGCCGACCCGGCTGCGCTCGGGATCTGGGCGGCGCAGGAGGCGACGATCAAGGCCGCCGGCGCGACCCTGGTCGAGCTGGCACAGGTGCGAGTGCAGGGACGCCGCATCGGTTTTCGCGGCCGGCGCTGGTACTGCAGGACGCCACGCCTGCCCGCGGACCTGGTCGTGCGAGTGGTCACCGAGCGACCGGTCACGCAGCTGCAATTGCGCGCCGTGTCGCCCGACGCGGCGCTCGCGGCGCTCGCGGCGCTCGGGTCGCTCGCGGCGCGGGCGGCATGACGCGGCCGCCCGGGCCCGGCGATGGCGGCCTGCGCGGCGGGCTCTATGGGCAGATCGCCATCTCCGGCCAGCGCCTGGGCGCCGTGCGCCGCCTGGTCTACGGGCTCGCCGCACCCTTCCTCGCCGGCCTCATGCGCCTGTGGTGGCGCAGCTGCCGTGTCGTGGCGGTCACCGGAGAGGAACATCTGGACGCCGTGCTCGCGCGCTACCCCTCCTTCCTGCCGGTGTACTGGCACCAGCATCACCTGTTCTGCGGCCAGTACCTGCTGGCGCAGCAGGCCAAGCGCGCGCTGCGCGTCGGCTTCCTCATCAGCCCCTCGCGCGACGGGGAGCTGGGTGCGGCGATCATGCGCCGGCTCGGCGGGCACGTCATTCGGGGCTCCTCGACGCGCACCGGAGCCCTGGCGATGAAGGAATACTTCCAGGCGTTGATGCGCGAGCAGGTCTCGCCGGTGCTCAATCCGGACGGGCCACGCGGCCCACGCTTCGTGTGCAAGCCCGGCGCGGTGCTGCTGGCGCAGATGTCGGGCCGGCCACTGCTGCCGGTGGCTTACGCCGCATCGCGCGCCTGGCTGGTGCACTGGGACAAATTCGTGCTGCCCTGGCCGTTCGCGCGCGTGGCGATCGCCATTGGAGCGCCGTGCGAGGTGCCGCGTGGCACGGACGCGGCCGGCGTGGCACGCATCCAGCACGAGCTGGAGCTGCAGCTGCACGCGACTTTCCGCGTGGCCCGGCAGGCTCTGCAGGCAGCCTGACCGACCGCCTGAGTGGCCTATTGTCTTTATTGGCACGTAGTTAGCTTGCCTTCCTCGGGCAGTATGGGAGAATCCAGCGCTAATTCAGAGGCTCCCTGATGGCTAAACCACCAACGGCCCGAATTCCCGAGCATTCGGCTTCCGACGTGCTCGCGTCGCAGTTCTGGACCGGGCGCAGCGAACGGCCGGCACCCGGCCTGGATGTGGCCTGCACCAAGATCGCGGTCGACTTCCAGAATCTGCAGCGCGCGAACGCCGATGAGTGCATCAAGCAGAGCCTGGCGATCCTGCGCGAGGCCACTTCCGCGGACGGCGCCTTCAGCGCCTTCCTGGGCGCCAGCGGCTCGCACATCGAATCGGTGATGGTGGCGGGCGGCCAGTTCGCGCCCCTCCATCCGGAAGGGCTGCGCGGCGTGACGCTCCAGCGCCTGCCCTACCTCGCCGCACGCAACGAACATCTGCGCCTGAGCGAATTTCGCGACACGGCCGCGCCGCGTCCCGACCAGGTCCCGGATGCGAACCTGTTCGCCGAGCTCTCGATCGGCGCGGCGTTGCTGGTGGCCTTCCGGATCCGCGGCAAGCCCGCCGGCTTCCTCGGTCTGCTGTTCGGCCTGCCGCGCACCACCTTCGACGTGAACCTGCAGCTGCTGCTGAAACTGCTCGGCAGCAGCCTGGCGCTGGGGCTGGAGCGGGTGCGCCTGTCGCTGACGCTCGACCAGCTGGAGGCGCGCAGCCACCTGGGCGAACTGGCGGCCAACGACGGGCTCTGGGACTTCGACGTCGAGGCCCAGGAGACCTATTTTTCCCCGCGCTGGCGCGCGATGCTGGGCTACGACACCGTCGAGCTGCATCGCAACTTCGACTGGCGCACCCTGGTGCACGTCGAGGACGCGCAGCGGGTGCAGAACGCGATTCGCGACCACGTCGCGGGCAAGACACCGATGTTCGAGAGCGTGCATCGCATGCACCACCGGAGCGGTGAATGGCGCTGGGTGCAGAGCCGCGCCAAGGCCACGGTCGATCCGCACGGGCGCCTGCTGCGGCTGGTCGGGGTCGAGCTGGACATCACGGAGCGCCGGCTCTATGAAGAGGCCCTGTTTCGCGAGAAAGAAAGCGCGCAGATCACCCTGCAGTCGATCGGCGACGGCGTGGTCACGACCAACGCGGCCTCGGTGATCGATTACATCAATCCGGTCGCCGAGGAGCTGACCGGCTGGCGGCTCGAGGATGCGATGGGCAAGCCGGTGGAGGAAATCTTCCGCGCCTTCCACGAGGAGACCTGCGAGCCGCTGGAAAATCCGCTGACGGTGGCCATACGCCGCGCCCGCGCCATCAAGTCGGTGCGGCCCATGCTGCTGATCCGGCGCGATGGCAATGAACTGTACGTGGAGAGCACGGCGGCGCCGATTCGCGACGGTGCCGGGCGCACCGCCGGCGGCGTGCTGGTGTTCCATGACGTCAGCGAATCGCGGGAACTGAACCGGCGCCTCAGCTACCACGCCAGTCACGACCTGCTCACCGGTCTGGTCAACCGCCGGGAATTCGAGAACCGCCTGGAGCGGGCGCTCAAGAGCGCCAAGGCGCGCGAGTCCTCCTACGCGCTGTGCTACCTGGACCTCGATCAGTTCAAGATCGTCAACGACAGCTGCGGGCACAGCGCGGGCGACGCGCTGCTCGGGCAGGTCGGCGCGCTGCTCAAATCCAAGGTGCGCTGGCGCGACACGCTCTCGCGTCTCGGAGGCGACGAATTCGGCATCCTGCTGGAGAGCTGCTCGCTCGACGAGGCGATGCGCATGGCCGAGACCCTGCGCGAGGCGGTGCGTAACTTCCGCTTCACCTGGGAGGAGCGCGTGTTCCGGCTCGGCGCCAGCCTGGGCGTGGTGCCGATCACGGCCGACAACGAAGACGTGGCCTCGATCATCTCCGCGGCCGACAGCGCCTGCCAGGCCGCCAAGGAACAGGGCCGCAATCGCGTGCACAGCTTTGCGGAGAACGACATCGAGCTCATGCGCCGGCGGCGCGAGATGCAGTGGGCGGCGCGCATCAACGCCGCGCTGGAGGAAGGCCGCTTCGAGCTGTTCCGCATGACGATCCAGCCGCTGCAGAAGCCCTCGAGCGGCGCACACTACGAACTGCTGCTGCGCATGCGCGATGAGGCGGGCCGCATCGTCTCGCCGGACAACTTCATCGTCGCGGCCGAACGCTATGGCATCACGCCGAATATCGATCGCTGGGTCATCGAGAATGCCTTCCGCTGGCTGGTGTCGGACGCGGATGAGCGCAAGCACCTGGCGCTGTGCTCGATCAATCTATCCGGGCAGAGCCTCGGCGATGACAAGTTCCTGCCCTTCGTCATCGACCAGTTCCAGAAAAGCGGGATCGATGCCAGCAAGATCTGTTTCGAGATCACGGAGACGGCGGCGGTCGCCAGCTTTTCGCAGGCCAATCGCTTCATCCAGGCGCTCAAGGAACTGGGCTGCAAGTTCGCCCTGGATGACTTCGGCACGGGCCTGTCCTCCTTCGGCTACCTCAAGCACTTCCCGGTCGATTTCCTCAAGATCGACGGCAGTTTCGTCCGCGAAATCCTCCACGATCCGATCGATCGGGAGATGGTGCGTTCGATCAACGAGATCGGCCACCTGACGGGCAAGCAGACCATTGCCGAGTTTGCCGAGAACGCCGAGATCATCCAGATGCTCACCAGCATCGGCGTCGATTACGCCCAGGGCTACGGGATCGCGCAGCCGCAGCGGGTGCTCAAGGCCGTCAGCGGCTGAGGGCGCTCAGCGCTGCAGCAGGTAGACGCAATCGGTGCGGCTCCTGAGGCCGCGTTGCCGGTAGCGGGCTTCGATCGCGAGGTCCTCGCGGGCGGAGAGCAGGGTGACCGAAAACGCGGGGGTGTACAGCTCGCGCACCTCGGATTCAGGAATGGCAAAGGGCGGACCGGCCATCTGCTCCTGCGGATAATCCATCGTCAGGAGCAGTATCCCGCAGCGGGCGGGCAGGATACGCCTGAGCTGGCGCGCATACCTCTCGCGGAGCGCTGGCGGCAGCGCGACGAGTGCGGCGCGGTCGTAGACGCCGGAAACGCCGGCGACCGCCGCCGCGTCGAGGTCGAAGAAATCGCCGACGAGGATTCGATAGCCCTCCGCTTCCCAGCATTCCAGCGCACCGGCGCGGCCGCGGCGCGGGAGCAGCCCCTGTTCCGCGAAGAATTCCTCCACCGCGATCGCGGAGAGTTCCACGCCCAGGATGAGGTGGCCCCGATCGTGCAGCCAGCGCATGTCGGTGCTCTTGCCGCACAGGGGAACCAGCACCGGCGAGGCGGGTGGACAGCCGACGGCGGGCCAGTGCAATTGCAGGTCCGCGTTGACTTCTGCCTGGTGGAAGCCGATCTCACGGCGTTGCCAACGGCCCAGCCAGAACTCGGGATGCACACTCAGTCCGGGAGCGCGTACGGCAGGGGCAAGGGCCGGCACTCCAGCCGTGGGGCCGGGCCGGCCGGCGGCTCTGCCGGAGCGTCCGCGGCGGGGCCGGACCCGGCGCCGCCGTGGAGCGCGGTCACCGCGAGAAATTCCGTGCGCCCGTCGCTCAGGGTGACGGATTGCGCGGGCGCCAGGGCAACGGCCGCGGTGGCCTCGAAGCGCTGCATGCGGCGCTTGATGCGGCCACGGTAGTGCGCACGGGCGATGATTTCCTGGCCGGTATAGCAGCCCTTGGTGAAGGAGAGCCCGTCCACGCAGTCCAGATTGAGCATCTGCGCCACAAAAGCGCCACTGCTCGCGGCGTAGACCTGGGGCAGGCCGGCGGCGATGGACTCTGCCCGGGCTGCCGGTCGCAGGGCCTGGGCGGCGGCGGGTAACTGCGCCGCGATGGCGGCGAGCGCCGCGGCATTCGATTCATTGCTGATCGTCAGCCTGGCGCGCAGGACGTAGCGGCGCAGAGTGATCATGGTCGGTTCGGCGAGTTCAGAGGGCAGCAGCGCCACGACCTGATCGGCCTCCAGCCGGGCCAGTTGCAGCAACGCGAGGACGCGGCCCTGCGGATTGTGCAGGCCGGCGAGCATGAAGCGGTCGGCGCCGAGTGCCGTCATGTCGTTGGAGAGCTGACCCTGGAGAAACTTGACGGCGTCGGGGCCGCGAAAGCGCAGCAGTCCGGGCGCCTGCGCATCGCCGGCAGGGCTCGCTTCAACGGTTGATTCCATCGCCATTGCCGCGCACTGATTCCCTGGTCTGGAGCCGTCCTTGGTGGTCGGGACTGCAGGATTCTGGCACACTCGCGCGCCATGCCGGTCCCCGCAGAATTGATGCCCGCCTCACCCGGACCGGCGGGTACCGGACTGGCTTCCGCCGCGGCGGCGGGCCAGGCTGCGCCACCACCCCAGGCTCTGCCGCAAGCGCAGGCGCTCGCCGGCGGCGGGCGGCGGGAGACCGGTGGGCCGGGCGGACCGGAGCCGACCCGCTTTGGCGATTGGGAACACGCGGGCCGCTGCATTGATTTCTGAAGCGCGCGAAGACCCGCCCCGGCGCGAGCGGCCCCTGTCGCCGCACCTGTCCGTATACCGCTTCATGTACACCATGGCGCTGTCGATCCTGCACCGAATCACGGGTCTGGCGCTGGCCCTGGGCCTCGCTGCCCTGGTGTACTGGCTGACGAGCGCCGCTGCGGGCGAGCGCGCCTATGGGCAGGCGGCCTGGCTGTTCCGCGGCTGGGCGATACGGGTGCTGCTGCTCGCCTGGCTGGCGAGTTACTGTTTTCACTTCTTCAACGGCTTGCGCCACCTGGCCTGGGATGCCGGCCTGGGGCTCGAGCGGGCGCACGCGCGTCGCAGCGGCAGGGTCGTGGTCGTGCTCACGGTCGTGGGCTTCCTCATCGCCGCCTGGGTGCTGTTCTGGCCGCGCGCAGGTGCGCCTTGAGTCTGCGCTCGCCACTGGCTGTAGCGCTGGGCCGCGGGGCGGCGGGCGAGGGCGCGGCGCACTGGTGGGCGCAGCGCGCTTCGGCCCTGGCGCTGGTGCCGCTGACCGCGTGGTTCCTCATCTCGCTCACCCGCCTGCCGCTGGATGACTACGCAGCCGTGGCCCTGTGGATGGCCAATGGCACCAATCCGCTCTGGCTGGCGCTGCTGCTGGTGGCCTTGTGCTTCCATTCACGCCTCGGTGTGCAGGTGGTGATCGAGGACTACGTGCAAAGCGGCGCGCTGAAATTCGCGGCGTTGCTGCTCAACAGCGCCGCGCACCTGCTGCTGGCCGCGACCGGCCTGTACGCCCTGCTGCGCATCGTGTTGCGGGGCCTCTCATGAGTGCCCGCCCGTTCGTCGATCACAGCCACGACGTGCTCGTTGTGGGGGCCGGGGGTGCGGGGCTGCGCGCAACGCTGGGGCTGGCGGCTGCTGGCTTGTCGACCGCCTGCATCACCAAGGTGTTTCCGACCCGCTCCCACACCGTGGCGGCGCAGGGCGGCATTTCCGCGGCGCTCGGCAACATGGGCCAGGACGACTGGCGCTGGCACATGTATGACACCGTCAAGGGCTCCGACTGGCTCGGCGACCAGGACGCGATCGAATTCATGTGCAAGCAGGCCGCCGAGGCGGTCATCGAGCTGGAGCACTACGGCGTGCCCTTCTCGCGCACCGAGACCGGCCACATCTACCAAAGGCCGTTCGGCGGCATGACCACTCATTACGGCAAGGGCATCGCGCAGCGCACCTGCGCGGCCGCCGATCGCACCGGTCACGCGATGCTGCACGCGCTCTATCAGCAGTCGATCCGCCATGAAGCGCAGTTCTTCGTCGAATATTTCGCCGTCGACCTGCTGATGGAGGACGGGGCCTGCCAGGGCGTGGTCGCCATCGATCTCGCCGACGGCAGCATGCATCGCTTTCGGGCGCAGCGGACGATACTGGCCACCGGCGGCTACGGCCGTGCCTGGTTCTCCTGCACCTCGGCGCACACCTGCACGGGGGACGGGGGCGGCATGGTGTTGCGCGCGGGCCTGCCGCTGGAGGACATGGAGTTCGTCCAGTTCCATCCGACCGGCATCTATGGGGCGGGTTGCCTGATCACGGAAGGATCGCGCGGCGAGGGCGGATATCTCACCAATTCGACCGGCGAGCGCTTCATGGAGCGCTATGCGCCCAACGCCAAGGACCTGGCCTCGCGCGACGTGGTGAGCCGCGCGATGACGATCGAGATTCGCGAAGGCCGCGGAGTCGGGGAGCTCAAGGATCACCTGCACCTGCACCTGGAGCACCTCGGGCCTGCGGTGATCAAGGAGCGGCTCCCCGGCATCCAGGAGACGGTGCGGATCTTCAGCAATGTCGATGTCACGCGCGAGCCGATCCCGGTGCTGCCGACCGTGCACTACAACATGGGCGGCGTGGCCTGCAACGTGCACGGCGATGTGCTCACGCGCTCGCAGGGATCCGAGAGCGTGGTGCCAGGCCTGATGGCCGTGGGCGAGGCGGCCTGCGTCTCGGTGCACGGCGCGAACCGGCTCGGCTCCAATTCGCTGCTCGACCTGGTGATTTTCGGCCGCGAGGCGGCGCGTCACTGCGCCAGCACGCTCAAGCCCGGCGCCGCGCTCAAGCCCCTGGCGCGCGGGGCCGGAGACGAGGCGGTGGCGCGCGTGGAGCGGCTGCGCAACGCCAGGGGCGCACGGCCGACGGCGCAGATCCGCCTCGAGATGCAGCAGATCATGCAGGCCCATGCGGCGGTGTTCCGCACCGGCGAGAGCCTCGAAGCGGGCTGCCAGCAGCTTGCAACCTGCTTCGGGTCGTTTTTGGACGTCGGCCTGAGCGATCGCGGCATGGTCTGGAACACCGACCTGATCGAGACGCTCGAGCTGGAGAATCTGCTGGGGCAGGCCACCGCCACGATCCATTCGGCCGCCGACCGCAAGGAGAGCCGCGGGGCGCAGGCGCGCGAGGATTTTCCTGAGCGCGATGATCGCAACTGGCTCAAGCATTCGCTGTGCTGGGTCGAAGCGCCCGGGAAGGTGCGCCTCGATTACCGCCCGGTGCAGCTGCACACACTCACGGATGAAGTGGAGTCGGTGGCGCCCCGGGCGCGCACCTACTGAGGGTCGCAGATGGCTGATTTCAAATTGCCCGCCCATTCCCGCATCGACACCGCCGCGGGCAGGGTGTTTGCGGCGCCGGCCGGCGCGAGCCGGGTGCGCACCTTCAGGATCTACCGCTTCGATCCGTCTACGGGGCACAATCCGCGCGTCGACAGCTACCAGGTCGACATGGCCCGCTGCGGCCCGATGGTTCTGGACGTCCTGCTGAAGATCAAGAACGAAGTCGATGCGACCCTCTCGCTCCGGCGCTCCTGCCGCGAAGGGATCTGCGGGTCCTGTGCCATGAACATCAACGGCCTCAATACGCTGGCCTGCACGCAGTCCTGCGCCGACCTGGGGGGCGGGGAAGTGCGCATCTATCCGCTGCCTCACATGCCGGTGATCAAGGATCTGGTCACCGATCTGTCCACCTTCTATGCACAGTACGCGGCCGTGAAACCCTGGCTGCAGACGCGCACGCCGGCCTCGCCGGACCGGGAGCGGCTCCAGTCCAAGGAGGATCAGGAAAAGATCGACCGGCCCTCGGCGTGCATCCTGTGCGCCTGCTGCTCGACCGCCTGCCCGAGCTACTGGTGGAACGGCGATCGGTACCTCGGTCCCGCCGCCCTCCTGGCCGCCTATCGCTGGATCGTGGATTCGCGCGATGAGGCCCTGGGCGAGCGGCTCGATGCGCTCAATGACCCGTTCCGCCTGTACCGCTGCCATACCATCATGAATTGCGCCGAGGCTTGCCCCAAGGACCTCAATCCGGCGCGTGCAATCAGCGAAATCAAGCGCTTGATGCTGGAGCGGGAGCATTGAAGGAGGGCTCGTCAGGCCGCCTCGCCTGGCGTTGCCGGCGCGGCATGAAGGAACTGGACCTGATCCTCGCGGGCTGGCTGGCCCGGGGCTACGAGCGGGCGTCGCCGGCCGAGAGAACGCTGTTTGCCGCGCTTCTGGAGTTGCCTGATCCGCAGATCGCGGGTTACCTGCTGGGCCAGGAGACCCCGTCCGATCCGGCGATCGCTGCGCTCGTCGCACAGCTGGCGTCCCCCCGCCATTGAGCTTCAGACTTCAGCCTGCCCGGGCCCGAGGGGGCTTATGTTCAAACTGGGCCGCCGTGCAGGCCCAGCGACGTGCATCCTCGAAGCGGAGATGATGGAACCGAAGGGCCGGGCGCTACTCCAAGTCAGAATGAAATTGCAGGTTCCGGCAGTGGGCGGCGGATGGCCATGAAACTCGATTTTGGCGCTGCTGTTAGACTGACCGGGACGGGGCGGAATGGTGGAGAGTTAGGTGCAGGGAAGGCCCGGACGATGGCGAACTTTCAGATGCAGCCGGGGTCTGAACGCTCGCACGCGGCTTCGGGTGCGGCGCCCGGTTCGACGCTTATGGACATGAGCGCGGATACCGGTGATCTGAGCCTGGTGAGGCGGGTGCAGGCCGGCGAGCGGGCCGCCTTCGATCTGCTGGTGCTCAAGTACCAGCACAAGGTCGTCAAGCTCGTCATGCGTTATCTGCGCAATCCGGCGGACGCCGAAGATGTCGCCCAGGAAGCATTCATCAAGGCTTTTCGGGCGTTGCCGCAGTTTCGCGGCGACAGCGCCTTTTATACCTGGCTGTACCGCATCGCGATCAACACGGCGAAGAACGCCCTGGTCTCGCGCGAGCGCAATCCCGTCGGCTATGAGCTCGACGCGCACAGCAGCGACGAGGGTTCGGACATGAGCAGCCGGTTGAAGGATCCGGACACGCCCGAAGGGCTGGCGCTGAGCGATGAGATCCGCAACATCGTGCAGGCCGCCATGGGCCGGTTGCCCGAGGACCTGCGCACCGCGATCGTGCTGCGTGAGCTCGAGGGCCTGAGTTACGAAGAGATCGCGGTGGCGATGAAGTGTCCCGTCGGCACGGTGCGTTCGCGCATCTTCCGCGCCCGCGAGGCGATCGACGGGCGCCTGCGTGAAGTTTTTGACGGCGGCCTCGGCCGCACCCAGGAGTTGTTGTGAACCAGGACGAACTTGCCAGCCAACTGTCCGCGATGTTCGACGGCGAATTGCCCGCCGCCGAATGCGAGCTGCTCTCGCGCCGCCTGGCGCGCGATGAACAGCTGCGCGCCGTCTGGTCGCGCTATTCGGTCATCGGCGCAGCGCTGCGCGCCGAGCCGGTGGCGCAGGTCAGGCCCGACTTTGCCCGCCGCGTGAGCGCGGCGCTGGCCGGTGGCGCGGGTCGTGCCGCGGTGCGGCGCGGACATTTCCTGCGCCGCGCGGCGCTCGGCTGTGCGGTCGCCGCCGGCGTGGCCGGCGCGGCGATCATGCTGCTGCGCAGTGGCCTGCCCCAGAACGAGGACACCCTGACCGCTTATGTTCCGAGCGTTGCGCGACTGGCCATGCCGGCCGCCGTCCTCAACCGCACGCAGGCCGTTTCGAGGGGCGATGAGCTGGCCAGCTACGTGGTGCCGCCCGCCGGTGCGGGCAACAATCTGGCCGTGCCGGCGGTGCTGGCCGAATACGTCGTCGCGCACAGTGAGGTGTCCGCGCCGCTGGCACGCCGGAGCCTGCTTTCCGCCCTGATCGCCACGGAGTCGATCCAGCCGGCACCGGCCGTGCCCTTCAGCGTGGCCGGGGCGGATGAGGCGCCGGTCGAGCGCGCCGCCCAGGCCAATGGTCAACGCTAGGATCAGCGTCGGAGCTAGCGCCAGAGCCTTGGGCTGGGTCAGCCTGGCCGCCAGTTTTGCGGTGCTGGCGGACGATCCGCGCGCCTGGCTGGAGCGCATGGAGCGCGCCCTCGCGTCGCGCAACTACCAGGGCACTTTCGTCCATGAGCAGGACGGGCAGACCGAGACCCTCAGGATCGTGCATCGTGTCAGCGGCAACGAGATCGCCGAACGCATCGCCTCGCTCGACGGCTCGGGGCGCGAGGTCATCCGCCACAACGGCGAGCTGACGGCCTACTTCCCGGACCAGCGCGTGGCCCTGGTCGAGAGCGGACCGAAGGAAGGCCTGCTGCTCACCGAACTGCTGCGCCTGGACACCGCCGGATCCGCGGTGTATCGGCTGCGCGAGGAGCACCCGACGCGGATGAGCGGACGGGCTTCGCATGTCGTGGCCGTCGAACCGCTGGACGACCTGCGCTACGGGTACCGGGTCTGGATCGACGATGCGAGCGCCATGCCGCTCAAGACCCAATTGCGCGCCTCCGATGGGCGTGTCGTCGAGCAGCTCGTGTTCACCGAGCTGACCCTGCCCTCGCGAATCGCCGATACGGCGCTGCAGCCGGCGCTGACCGCGCGCGACTATCGCTGGGTGCGGCATGCGGCGCCCGCGATGGCGCGCGAGCCGCAGCTGCCCGAGGGCAATTGGGAGACCGCCGGCCTGCCGCCGGGCTTTCACCTGACGGCCAATTCCACCCAGATCCTGGCGGGCGCCAGCACGCCGGTGACCCATCTGGTGTTCAGCGATGGCCTGGCCTGCGTTTCCGTGTTCGTGGAGCCGGCATCGCGCCAGGCGAGCACGCCGGCCGGCGTGAGCGCGGCGGCGACGATGACGATGACCAGCGTCGGCTCCTCGAGCGCGATGTCGACCGTGGTGGACGGTCATAAGGTGACCGCGATCGGTGAAGTGCCGCCAGCTACGGTGCGCGCCATCGCCGGCTCGCTGCGCGAAGGCTTCGCATCCCCCAGGCGCCCGGCCAGCGGCTCGCACCATTGACGGTCGCGCCCGCGGCCGCGCGGCTGGTGCTGCTCAGCCGCGCCGAATGCGAGCTGTGCGAGCGCCTGCAGCTCGAGCTTGACGGGCTGCGCGAGCGCCTGGAGATCCCCGCGGTGACGGTGGTGGACGTCGATGCCGACCCGCTGCTGCAGCGACGCTGGGGCCTGCAGGTTCCGGTGCTGCTGCTCGATGGGGAGCGCGTCTGCGGGCCGCGGCTCGACGTCCCGGAACTGCTGCGGCTTTTGCGGCTATAATCCGCGCGCCCCGAGCGGCTGAACCCTGCCTAGTGATGCAACGAATACGCAATTTTTCCATCATCGCGCACGTAGATCATGGCAAGTCGACGCTCGCTGACCGACTGATTCAGCTCTGTGGCGGGCTCGAAGAGCGCGAGATGCAGGCGCAGGTGCTCGACTCCATGGACCTGGAACGCGAACGGGGCATCACCATCAAAGCCCAGAGCGTCACGCTGCACTACGATTCGCGCGACGGCGAGCGCTACCAGCTCAACCTCATCGACACTCCCGGGCACGTCGACTTCTCCTACGAAGTGTCGCGCAGCCTGGCCGCCTGCGACGGCGCGCTGCTGGTGGTCGACGCCTCGCAGGGCGTGGAGGCGCAGAGCGTGGCGAACTGCCATACCGCGGTCGAGCAGGGCCTGACGGTGCTGCCGGTCATCAACAAGATCGACCTGGGTTCGGCCGACGCCGAGCGCGTCAGGAAGGAGATCGAGGAAATCATCGGCATCGAGGCGCACGACGCCGCGCTGGTCAGTGCCAAGACGGGCGAGGGCGTGCCCGAGCTGCTCGAGGAGATCGTGCGGCGGATTCCTGCGCCACGCGGCGACGCGCAGGCTCCGCTGCAGGCGCTGATCGTCGATTCCTGGTTCGACAACTACGTCGGCGTGGTGTCGCTGGTGCGGGTCGTGAATGGCGTCCTGCGCACCGGCGAGAAGATCCGCGTCATGTCCACCGGCCGCAGCCACACCATCGACAAGCTGGGCCGCTTCACGCCCAAGTCGGTGGCGATGCGCGAGCTGGGAGCGGGCGAGGTCGGGTTCATGGCCGCGGGCATCAAGGAGATCGACGGCGCGCCGGTCGGGGACACGATTACCGCCGAGAACAGGCCGGCCGCCGCACCGCTCCCGGGCTTCAAGCAGGTGCAGCCGCGCGTGTTTGCCGGCGTCTTTCCGATCAACTCCGAGGACTATGAGAGCTTCCGCGACGCGCTGGCCAAGCTCAAGCTCAATGACTCGGCGCTGCACTACGAACCGGAGGTGTCCACCGCGCTCGGCTTCGGCTTCCGCTGCGGGTTCCTCGGCCTGCTGCACATGGATATCGTGCAGGAGCGCCTCGAGCGCGAATACCACCTCGAGCTGATCACCAGCGCACCGACCGTCATCTACGAGGTGGCCTGCAGCGACGGGCAGGTCCTGCACATCGACAGCCCCGGCAAACTTCCGGCGCCCAATGAGATCGCGGAGATCCGCGAGCCGATCATCACCGCCAGTATCCTCGTCCCGCCCGACTACGTCGGCGCGGTGCTCGGCCTGTGCAGCGAGAAGCGCGGCGTGCAGAAGAAGATGCAGTTTCTCGGCACCCAGGTCGCGCTCCAGTACCAGCTGCCGCTCGCGGAGGTGGTGCTCGATTTCTTCGACCGGCTGAAATCCGCGAGCCGCGGCTACGCCTCCTTCGACTACGAATTCAGTCATTTCCAGGAAGCGCCGCTGGTGAAACTCGACGTGCTGATCAATGGCGACAAGGTCGACGCCCTGGCCCTGATCGTGCACCGGGACAACTCCTACCATCGCGGTCGCGAGCTGGTCGACAAGATGCAGGAACTGATCCCGCGGCAGATGTTCGAAGTGGCCGTGCAGGCGGCGATCGGCACCCACATCATCGCCCGCGCCACCGTCAAGGCGCTGCGCAAGAACGTGCTCGCCAAGTGCTATGGCGGCGATATCTCGCGCAAACGCAAACTCCTCGAGAAGCAGAAGGCCGGCAAGAAGCGCATGAAACAGGTCGGCACCGTGGAGATTCCGCAGGAAGCCTTCCTGGCCGTGCTCCAGGTCGGCCGCAAATAAGGATCCCAGCATGCTGTCGCAAATCTTCACCCTGCTCGCCTGGCTCGCCGGACCGGTTACGCTCCTGGCCGTGCTCGACGACTGGTTTCTGCGGCCCCGCCGCAGGCTGCTGGCGCACGCGGCCGGCGCGAGCGAGCCGGCGTGGGCGCGCGCGGTCTACCTGGCGCTGCCCGTCGTCATCATCGGCGCGATCCTGCGGCTGCTGATTTCCGAACGGCTCGATTTCAGCCTGGTCTTGGTGCTGGTGCTGTTCGCTTCAGCCGCCGTGTGGGGCCTGGACCGCCTGCTGCTGGCGCCCGCGCGTGATCGTGCGGCCAGGCGCGCCGGCCTCGAGCCCGCGAGCCAGCCCCTGCCCGTCACCGTCGATTACGCACGGAGCCTGCTGCCGGTCGCGGCGCTGGTGCTGGTGCTGCGCTCCTTCGTCTTCGAGCCCTTCCGCATTCCCTCCGACTCGATGATGCCCACGCTGCAGGAGGGCGATTTCCTGGTGGTCAACAAATTTGCGTACGGCCTGCGGCTGCCGGTGCTGAACAGCAAGATCCTTGACCTGGGCGAGCCGCAGCGCGGCGATGTCGTGGTGTTTCACTACCCGCCCGATCCGGCGGTCAACTTCATCAAGCGCGTCGTCGGGCTGCCCGGCGATACTGTGCGGGTGCGCGACGATCAGCTCATCATCAACGGCCTGCCGGTGCCGCTGGTGGATGAGGGCCGCTACAGTGACGGCTGTTACCTGAACATGCGGCTGTCCACCGAGCTGCTGGGGACGCACCGTCACCAGACCCTGTCCTGCCACACCATCGATGACCTGCGGGCCGCTCCGGTCTCCACCTGCAAGCGGCACATCCAGCTGAGCTATCAGTGCGACGACGCCTCGCGTGGCGTCCTGCCGGACAGAAACGATACCATCAGCGATCTGGTGGTGCCGCCGGGCCAGTACCTGATGATCGGCGACAACCGCGACAACAGCCTGGACGGACGCTTCTGGGGCTTCGTGCCGGAGGACCACCTGGTCGGCCGGGCGTCGCGCATCTGGCTGAACCTGCCGCTCGGCCGGTCCGGATGGCCGGACTGGCGCCGCATCGGCAAGCGTATAGAGTAGCCCGGTGGCGGGGTCTGGAGATGCAAGGAGTGCGAAACATGCCTAAATCTCAGCGCGGCGTGACTTTCATTGGCTGGCTGGTGCTGCTGACTCCGGTGGCGGTGCTCGTCTACGCCGGCATTCGCCTGACGCCGATCTACCTCAACTATTTCCACGTCGTCCGCGCCCTCGATCAGCTCGCCGCCGAGTCCAAGGACGACCCGCAGATCAGTCCAACAAGCGTGCACAGCGCGCTCGAGAGGCGCTTCGACGTCGAATACGTGGATCGCCCGTCGGCCAAGGATATCGACGTGCACCGCGAGGGCGATCACTGGGTGGCGGTGGCCCAGTACGAGGATCTCGCTCCCCTGATGGGCAATGTGTCGATCCTGGTGCAGTTCGACAAGCAGGTGATCCTGAAGTGAGCGGCGCGCGGTATGCCGATACCGCCGGCTGACCCCATGTCAGCCGCGCCGATCACGGGACTAGTGCGCGCCGCCGACTGGGTGCGCCGCCAGCTGCAGTACGAGCCCGTCGACGCCACGCTGTTCGAACAGGCCCTGACGCATCGCAGTGCCGCGCGCAGCAACAACGAGCGCCTGGAGTTTCTCGGTGATGCGGTGCTCAACCTCATCGTCGCCCAGTATCTTTATGCCCATTACCCGGAGGCCGATGAGGGGGCCTTGAGCCGCCTGCGAGCGGGCATCGTCAGTGGTGAGTCCCTGGCGCGCCTGGCGGGCCCGCTGGAGCTGGGCGCCGCGCTCGCCCTGGGGGCCGGCGAACTGAAGAGCGGCGGCATCCGGCGCGAGTCGATACTGGCCGATGCACTGGAGGCGGTGTGCGGCGCGGTCTGTCTCGAGGCCGGCTTCGAGACCGCCAGGCGGGTGTTCCTGCCGGTGCTGGCGCCGGCGCTGGAGGCGATGGAGGCGGCCGCGTCCGAGGCTCCGGACGGCCAGAAGGATGCCAAGACCCGCCTGCAGGAATGGCTGCAGGGGCGCGGACTGGCGCTGCCGCAATACACCGTGGTGCGGATCGAGGGTGAATCGCACGCCCAGACTTTTCACGTCAGCTGCGCGGTCCCGGCCCTGGATACGCAGGCGCAGGGCGCCGGGCTGAGCCGCCGCCGGGCGGAGCAGGCGGCCGCGCAGCAGCTGCTGGCGCTGCTCGCGCCATGAAGTCCTTCCGCTGCGGTCATGTGGCCCTGGTCGGCCGTCCCAACGTCGGCAAGTCCACGCTGCTGAATGCGCTGCTCGGCCAGAAGGTCAGCATCGTCACCTCGCGGCCGCAGACCACGCGGCACCGGGTGCTGGGCATCAGCGAATCGGCCGATGGCCAGATCGCCTTCATCGACACCCCGGGGATGCATCAGGGGCCGAAGCGGGCGCTCAACCGCGCCATGAATCGCGCCGCGACTTCCGCACTGGGCGCTGCCGATCTGGCGGTGATGGTGATCGAGGCGCTGAAGTGGACGGAGGAAGACGAGAAGGCGCTGCAGCGGGTGTTGCAGACGCAGCGGCCGGTGATCGCCGTGGTCAACAAGGTCGATCGCGTCCATCCGCGCGAGCGGCTGCTGCCGTACATGGCCAGGCTGGCCGAGCGCGCCGGATTCCTGGCGATCGTGCCGCTGTCGGCGCTGCGGGCCGATAACGTCGAGACCCTGCGCCGGGTGATACTCGAGGCGCTGCCGGAGGGCGAACGCCTGTATCCGGCCGGACAGATCACCGACCGGAGCGAGCGGTTTCGCATCGGCGAGCTGATTCGCGAAAAGCTCACGCTCGAGCTGGTCGAGGAATTGCCGTACGGCGTCGCCGTCGAAGTCGAGAGCCAGGCCGAGACCGATGACGGGCGGGTCGAGGTCGGCGCGGTGATCTGGGTGGATCGCGAAGGCCAGAAGCCCATCGTGATCGGAGCGGGCGGTGAGCGTCTCAAGCGCATCGGCCGGGCGGCGCGCCTCGAACTCAATCATCTGTTCGGGCGGCGTTATCACCTGACGCTCTGGGTCAAGGTGCGCGAGAACTGGGCGGACGACGCACGCGCGCTGCGCGAGCTGGAAGTGGAATGAGCCGCAGCGCGCACCGTGTCGAATTCGCGGCGGGCTTCGTGCTGCATCGGCGGCCCTACCGCGACACCAGCCTGATCGTCGACCTGTTTACCCGTGACTACGGGAGGCTGAGCACCTTTGCGCGCGCGGCCCGCGGTCCGCGCTCACGCTTCGCGCCGCTCCAGCCCTTCCGGCCCCTGCTGCTGTCCTGGAGCGGCCGCGGCGAGGCGCCCACCCTCACCGCCGCCGAAGGCGACGGCCCGCCGCCACCAGCGCTTGGCCCCAGGTATCTGCTCAGCGCCTTCTATCTCAACGAACTGCTGCTCAGGCTCACTGTACCGCACGACCTGCAAAGCGAGCTCTACCTGCACTATGCCGCGACGCTGGCGCGGTTCCGTGAGGGCGCGCCCGTCGAGGAGGTGCTGCGGCTGTTCGAGACGCGCCTGCTGCAGCTGCTCGGTTACGGCAGCGAACTGGCCTTCGAAGCGGGCGGTCGCCCGGTGGTGGCGGAAGCGTATTACCATTTCCGTCCCGGGGAGGGTGTCTGGCCGGCCGCCGCCGGCGTCGGGGCCGGCGCGGTGCCGGGCCGGGTGCTGCTCGCCCTGGCTGCCGAGCAGCCGCTGGCCGATCCGGAGGGGCAGCGCCAGGCGCGCGACGTGCTGCGCGCCGCGCTTGATCTGTGTCTGGAAGGCCGCGAGCTCGCGACCCGTGCGGTCGCGCGCGCCGTCGCCAAATTGGAGCGATCTGCCTGATGAACCTGCAACTGGAACTGGGCGTCAATATCGACCACGTCGCAACGCTCCGTCAGCAGCGCGGCACCGTCTACCCCGACCCGGTATACGCCGCGCTGATGGCCGAGCAGGCCGGCGCCGACAACATCACCCTGCACCTGCGCGAGGATCGCCGTCACATCCAGGAACGCGACGTGCGTGCCCTGCGGAGCCTGCTGACGACGCGCATGAATCTGGAAATGGCGGCCACCGAGCCGATGCTCGCGCTCGCCTGCGAAATCCAGCCCGCCGACTGCTGCCTGGTGCCCGAGCGGCGCGCCGAACTGACCACCGAGGGCGGCCTGGATGTGCGGGGCGCGGCCGCGGCGCTCAGCGCGGCCTGTGCCCGGCTGAAGGCCAGAGGGATCCGCGTGGCCCTGTTCATCGATCCGGTGGCGGAGCAGATCGACGCCGCGGCGGACTGCGGGGCCAGCGTGATCGAACTGCACACCGGTCACTACGCCGATGCCAGCGGCGCCGCGCAGGCGCAGGAACTGGAGCGGCTGCGCCTCGCCGCACGCCACGGCCGGCAGCGCCGCCTCGAAGTGCACGCCGGTCACGGCCTGAATTACCGCAACGTCGCGCCGGTGGCCGCGATGGCGGAGATCAGCGAGCTCAACATCGGCCACGCGATCATTGCCCAGGCCGTGTTCGACGGGCTGGCCACCGCCGTGCGGGAAATGCGCGCGCAGCTGCAGCGGGCGCGGAACCCTTAAGCATGATCTACGGCATCGGCGTCGACGTACTGCAGGTGGCGCGGATCGAGCGCACCCTGCAGCGCTTTGGCCGGCACTTCATCGACCGGCTGCTGCTGCCGGCTGAACGCGAGCAGCTCGCCAGGACGGCGCGGCCGGAGAGGTTCGTGGCGATGCGCTTCGCCGCCAAGGAAGCCGTCGTCAAGGCGATGGGCACCGGTTTTGCGCACGGCATGTGGATCCGGGACGTCGGCATCGTGCAGAACCGCTGGGGCCGGCCTGAGGTCGTCTATTCCGCGCGCGGCGAACGCCTGCGCCGCAAACTCGGGATCGGTGCCGGGCACGTGACGCTGACGGACGAGGCGGGGCTGGTGGTGGCCGTCGCCGTGCTGATGGCCGCGCCCCGGAAAGCCCGCAAGGCCCCCAAGGCCCGCAAAGCGCGCAAGGTCGGCACGGGACGCCAGGCGCCGCGCCGCGCCGCGCACGCGAAGGCGAGGCGATGATGAACCGCCTGGTGTTCGACGTCGAGACCGTGCCGGATGTGGAGCTGGGACGGCGCACCTTCAATCTGGAGGAGCTGAGCGACGCGCAGGTGGCGAAGGCCATGTACACCCTGCGCCGGCAGCAGAGCGGGAACGATTTCCTGCCCCTGGAACAGCATCGGATTGTCGCCATTTCCTGCCTGTTGCGCAGCCGCGATCAGCTCACGCTCTGGAGCCTGGGGGACCTGAACTCGAGCGAGGCGGAGCTGATCACGCGCTTCTTCGAGGGCATCGAGAAATACACGCCCGACCTCGTGTCCTGGAACGGCAGCGGATTCGACCTGCCGGTGCTGAACTACCGCGCGCTGCGGGCAGGCGTGCAGGCGCCGCGCTACTGGGAAACCGGTGACGAGGACCAGAGCTTCCGCTGGAACAACTACCAGAACCGCTATCACTGGCGGCACCTCGACCTGATGGACGTGCTGTCCGGTTTCCAGGCGCGGGGCCGCGCTTCACTGGCTGACATGGCGCTGCTGCTCGGGTTCCCCGGAAAAATGGGATTCTCGGGCACGCAGGTCTGGGACGCGGTGCTCGACGGTCAGCTCGCCGCGGTGCGCAACTACTGCGAGACCGATGTGCTCAACACCTACCTGGTGCTGCTGCGCTTCGAGCTGTTTCGCGGCCGGCTCGATGCCGCGATGCATGAGCAGGAACTCGCGCGCCTGCGCGAGTTGTTGCGCGCCTCGGGCGAGGCTCACCACCGCCAATTCCTGCAGGCCTGGGAAGCACGCGGTTGAGGCGGACAGCGCCGCCGGTCATCGAGACGGGCCGGGTGGAAGCGCTCAATCACAACGCCCAGGGCGTGGTGCGCGGGGGCAAGACGGCCTTTGTCAGCGGCGCGCTGCCCGATGAGACCGTCCGGTTCATCCGCCGCCGCCATCACCGCCAGCACGACGAGGCTGAGCTGGTGGCCGTGCTGGAGCCCGCGCCCCAGCGTGTTGCGCCACGCTGCGCGCACTTTGGCGTCTGTGGCGGCTGCTCCCTGCAGCACCTGGACAGCGATGCGCAGCTGCACATCAAGGAACAGCAGCTGCGCGACAGTCTCGTGCGGCTCGGCCGTGTCACGCCGCGGCGCTGGCTCGCGCCGCTGCGCGGTCCGCAATGGCAATACCGGCGCCGGGCGCGCCTGGGCGCACGCTTCGTCGCCTCGCGGGGCCGCTCGCTGGTGGGTTTTCGCGAGCGCTACTCGACGCACGTCGCCGAGCTCAGGCGCTGCGAGGTGCTGGCCGCGCCGGTCGATGCGCTCATCGAACCCCTGAGTGCGCTGCTGACGGAGCTGTCGATACGCGAGCGCGTGCCACAGGTGGAAGTGGCCGTCGCGGAGGGCGTCGCGGTGCTGGTCATCCGCACCCTGGACCCGCCCACGGCGGACGATGAACAGTTGCTGCTCGCCTTCGAGCGCGCGCACGGGGTGCGCATCTTCCTGCAGCCCGGCGGGCTGGCCACGGTGAAGCCGCTGCGCGAGCCGGCGCCGCCGCTCGAATACACGCTGCCCGAGCAGGGCGTGCGCATCCGCTTCGAGCCCAGCGATTTCGTCCAGGTCAACGCGGAACTCAACCGCCTGCTCGTCAGCCGCGTCATCGAGCTGCTGGAGCTCGACGAGGGCTCGCAGGTCCTGGATCTTTTTTGTGGGCTCGGCAATTTCACCCTGCCCATGGCGCGCCGCGCCGCCGGCGTCGTCGGAGTGGAGGGCGAGGCGGCGCTGGTGAGGCGCGCCCGGGACAATGCAGTGCTCAATGGCATCGACAATGCCGAGTTCTACAGCGCGGACCTGGCCGGAGCCGCCTGCGCTTCCGCCCCCTGGGCGCAGCGCCGCTACAGCCATGTGCTGCTCGATCCGCCGCGTGTCGGCGCCCGCGAGGTGCTGCCGCTGCTGCCGCAGCTGGGAGCGCGGCGGGTGCTGTACGTCTCCTGCCATCCGGCGAGCCTGGCCCGCGACCTTGAGATCCTGGTGCATGGGATGGGCTACGAGCTGCTGGCGGCGGGCGTCGCCGACATGTTCCCGCAGACCACGCACCTGGAGTCCCTGGCCCTGCTGGCGCCGCCAGACCCGCCCACGGATAATCGGGCCGAGGGCACGCCATGACGCTGGGTCCATTGATGATCGACGTCGCCGGCACCGAGCTGAGCGCGGAAGATCGGGAGCTGCTGGCGCATCCGCTGGTGGGCAGCGTGATCCTCTTTACCCGCAACTACGCCGACCCGCAGCAGCTGCAGGGCCTGGTGGCGCAGTTGCACGCTCTGCGCAGCCCGCGGCTCCTGGTGGCGGTCGATCAGGAGGGCGGGCGCGTGCAGCGCTTCCGCAGCGGATTCACGGCGCTGCCGCCCCTGCGCCTCATCGGGCACCAGTTCGATCTCGAGCCGGCCACGGGACTGGATCTCGCACGCCGGCACGGCTGGCTGATGGCTTCGGAACTGCTCGCCTGCGGTCTCGATTTTTCCTTTGCGCCCTGCGTCGACCTGGATTACGGCCTGTCCGAGATCATCGGTGATCGCGCCTTTCACAGCCGTGCCGCGGCAGTCGGTGAGCTGGCCGTGGCCTACTGCCACGGCATGCGCGATGCCGGCATGGGCGCGGTGGCGAAGCATTTTCCCGGCCACGGCGCGGTGGTGGCCGACTCGCACCTGGCGCTGCCGGTCGATCGGCGCGAGTACCGGGATCTGGGCGGGGAGCTGACGCCTTACCGTCGGCTCATCGACAATGGACTGCCCGGTGTCATGGTCGCGCATATCCTGTTTCCACGGGTGGACGGGCGACCGGCCAGCCTTTCGGGCCGCTGGATCGCGGGCACTCTGCGCGGCGAGCTGGGCTTCAGCGGGGCGGTATTTGCCGACGATCTGTCGATGGCCGGCGCCGCCAGCTTTGGCGATATCGTGGCGCGCGCCACACAGGCGCTCGCTGCGGGCTGCGATGTGCTGCCGGTGTGCAATGCGCGCGGCAGCGTGCTGCAGCTCCTCGACGGGCTGAAGATCGTTCCCGATCCGGCCTCGCATCTGCGGCAGGCCGGATTGCGCGCCCGTGTGCATCCGGACCGCGATGCGCTGCTGGCCTCGCCACACTGGCGCGCCTGCCGGGAGGCGCTCGAGCGCTGTGCGCAGCCGCCGGCACTCAGATTCAGCGCGGAGTCCTGAGAGAAGCGTATGGTGGCGGCCGGCGGCAGGCACTTTCCTGACTACCGGCGGAGGAGAACCATGAAATCATCGGTCATGCGTATGGCATTGGCGCTGTGGCTGGGAAGCTGCGCGCTCGGCACGGCAAGTGCCGCGGACCAGGCACTGTCGATGGTGGTGGGCAACTGGCTGACCGAACCGCGCGACGGCATCATCCAGGTCACCGTGGACGCCAAGGGCAATCTCGAGGGCCGCATCATTGGCGGCAATCATCCGGGTCTGAAGGACGGGAAGAATCCGGACCCTACGCGGCGCCCGCTGGTGCTGCGCGGCCAGGTGATCCTCAGGAACATGAGCTACGAGGGGGACGGCCACTGGTCGGGTGGCACGATCTACAAACCCGATAACGGCAAGACCTACAAGTGCAACGTCGAGCTGGTGAGCAACGATGTGCTCAAGGTGCGCGGCTATATCGGTTTCTCGCTCCTGGGCATCACCCAGAAGTGGACGCGGTATACCGGCGCGTCGATGGATCTGCCGCCGGCGCATTAGCGTCCGACCCCTCCCACCGTTGCCGCGGCCGTTGAGCGTGCCTACGGTGGACCCTTGTCCACGGTCGCGCCCGCCGGAAGCTCGCCCGTCCGGGTGGGAGCGGGTCTAGCCGCCGGTCCTGGTCCCAGTCTCAGTGCCCCGGGCCGGGCGCGCTGGGCTGACGATGGCGATGACGCCGAAGCCGGGGTGATCAAAGTAGTTCTTCTCGTTGAACTTCACCTTGCGCAGTTCGCTCAGGGACCAGGGCGGATTGGTGCCGAGGTGCAGGTCGAACCCGAGATGCAGGTATTGGCCACGTTCCACGTAGACGCTGCCGCTCAATCCCGGCACGGCGATGCCCAGATCCTCGAGCTTCAGTCCGGCGTGCTGCGGCCAGTCCGTGGCGCCCTGTATCCAGCCCGTGTGGGCCAGCACGCGCCAGGAGCGGCCGGAGCGCAGCTTGGAGGCCAGGCCGCCGAGCTGCATCTCGGAACTGTCCAGCAGGCGCAGCAGCGTCGGCGGCGCTGCGCCGCGCTCGAGCTGGCCGTTGAAGCCGCGTCCCTCGGCGTTCGCGCTGAGATCTTCACCGCTGGGCGGTGCCTCGGACTGGAAGATGATGACCTCCACCTGATACAGGCCCGTAGCCGCGGGCGCGGCCGGTACCGGCCGGGGCGACAGCGCGAGGGCCAGGCCCAGGCCCGCCAGGAGGGTGCAGCGCAATGCGTTCATGCGCCTATGTTAGCAGGCCCCGGGGTGGCGCCAGGCCCGGCGAGTTCCTGCAGCAGCTGGCCGGCGAACTCGAAGCGGGCCGGAATGGCCGACAGGCCACGGCTGAAGCGGAGCTTGAGCGGGCCTTCCATGCGGTAATCATGCGCCGGCCGCTGGATCAGGCGGATCACCGCCGCCGCGTCCACCCTGTTCTCGGCCTCGAATTGCACGCTGCCGCCCTGTGGCCCGAGGTCCAGCCTGCGGAGCCCCAAGGCGCGCGCGCTCAGGCGCAGTGTCGCCAGCCGCAGCAGGTTGCTGGCCGGCTGGGGCAGGGGGCCGAAGCGATCGACCAGTTCACCGCCCATGTCCTGCAGTTCAACGGCCGAGGCGGCCGCAATCCGCTGATAGAGCGCCAGGCGCAGCTGCACGTCGGGCACGAAATCGGCGGGCAGCAGGGCCGGCACGTGCAGATCCACCTCGCTGACCGCGGCGAGCGGGCGCTCCAGCTGGGGTGTGCGGCCCGCTCGAAAGGCAACCACTGCCTGCTCCAGCATGTCGAGATACAGCGTGAGTCCGACCTCCGTGAGTTCCCCGGATTGCTGTTCGCCCAGGAATTCACCGGCGCCACGGATCTCCAGATCGTGCGTGGCGAGCAGAAACCCGGCGCCCAGATCCTCCATCGACTCGATCGCATCAAGGCGCTTGGCGGCATCGCCGCTGAGCGCGCGCCGCGAGGGAATGATCAGGTAGGCGTAGGCACGGTGGTGGGAGCGGCCGACGCGGCCGCGCAACTGGTGCAGCTGCGCCAGCCCCAGCCGGTCGGCGCGGTCGATGAGAATGGTATTCGCGGTGGGTACGTCGATGCCGCTCTCGATGATGGTGGTGCAGACCAGCACGTTGAAGCGGCGATGATAGAAATCGACCATCAGCTGCTCGAGCTCGCGCTCGCGCATCTGGCCATGTCCGATGCGCACCTGCGCCTCGGGCACGAGCCGGGCGAAATCGCTGGCGGCCTTCTCGATGCCCTGCACTTCGTTGTGCACCAGGTAGATCTGGCCGCCGCGGCGGAGTTCCCGCAGGGCCGCCTCGCGCAGGGTCGGTCCGTCCCACTCGCAGACAAAGGTCTTGATGGCCAGGCGTCCGGCCGGCGGCGTACTGATCAGCGAGAGCTCGCGCAGTCCGCCCAGGGCCATGTTGAGCGTGCGCGGGATCGGCGTGGCCGTCAGCGTCAGCACGTGTACCTCGGCGCGCAGGGCCTTGAGGCGCTCCTTGTCGCGCACGCCGAAGCGGTGCTCTTCATCGACGATCAGCAGCCCGAGGCGGCGCGCGCGCGCATCGACGTGCAGCAGCTTGTGCGTGGCAATCAGGATGTCGACCTGGCCGCTCTCGAACCCCTCCAGCACGGCGCGAGCATCGACTCTGGAGCGGAACCGGGATAGCGCCTCGATGCGCACCGGCCAGTCGGCAAAGCGATCGCGGAAGCTTTGCAGGTGCTGCTCGGCCAGCAGCGTCGTCGGAACCAGTACCGTGACCTGGTGGCCGGCCTGCACCGCCACGAAGGCCGCGCGCATCGCCACCTCGGTCTTGCCGAAGCCCACGTCGCCGCACACGATGCGGTCCATCGGAGTGGGGCGGCCGAGGTCCGCGATCACCTGGGCGATGGCCTCCGCCTGGTCGGCGGTCTCCTCGAAGGGGAAGGCATTGGCAAAGCTCTGGTACTCGAGTTCGCCCGCGCGCAGCACCGCGGCCTGGTGCGCGTGCCGGCGGGCGTGCAGATCGAGGAGTTCAGCGGCGACGTCACAGACCGCTTCGGCGGCACGGCGGCGGGCCTTGGCCCATTGTTCGGTACCGAGCTTGTGGAGCGGTGCGCTCTCGGGGCTCCCTCCGGCGTAACGATTGACGAGGTGCAGCGCGTGCACGGGCACGTAGACGCGGTCGCCGTCGCGGTATTCGAGCAGCAGGAATTCGCCCGTCTCGCCCCCGATCTGCATGAGCTCGAGGCCCAGATAGCGGCCCACGCCGTAGGTTTCATGCACGACCGGCGCCCCGGGCTCGAGGCTCTGCAGGTTGCGCAGAATCGCGGCCGGATCGGCCAGGGTGCGCCGCCGGCGCCGTTCCTGCCGGGCGCGCGTGCCAAAGAGCTGCGTCTCCGCCAGCAGCGTGAGCGGCGGCTCGCGCAGCGCCAGGCCGCGCACTTCACCGGCGACGATGATGGCAAGTCTCGCGTCGCCCTGCACGAACTGCGCCCAGCCACTCACGCCACGCGGCGTGCGCCCGCGGGCCACGAGCATCTGTGTGATCACTTCGCGCCGGCCGGGGGAGTCGGCCGCCACCAGCACGCGGCCCGGGTACTGATCGAGGAAGGCCAGCAGCGGCGCGAGCGGTTCGCTGGCACGCGCGTCGAGCCTGAAATCGGGCGGCGCCAGGCAGGCAGCGCCGGACTCGGTGGCTGCGGCGCCGCCGGCCACACCGAGGTCCACCTGCGGATGCGCCGCGAGCTGCGTGCCGAGCTCTGCCGGGCTGACAAAAATCTCTTCGGGTGCCAGCAGCGGCCGCTCGCGGTCGTGCCGGTACTGTTCGTAGCGTGCGCCGATCGCCTGCCAGGAGGCGGCCAGCGCCGCGTCGAGTCCCGGTTCAGTGGCGAGCACCAGGTCGGCGGGCAGGTAGTTCATGAGGCTGGCGGTGGCGGGGAAAAACAGCGGCAGGTAGTACTCGATGCCCGGCGGCGCGATGCCTTCGCTGACGCCGCGATACAGGTTCAGGCGCGCCACATCGCCGGTGAATCGCAGCCGGAAGCGCCGCCGGTACTCGCGCACCGATTCGCCGTCCAGCGGGATCTCGCGCGCCGGCAGCAATCGCAGCGCCTCGATGGGCTCGAGCGAGCGCTGTGTCTCCGGGTCGAAGCGTCGCAGGGAGTCGATCCGGTCCTCGAGCAGATCGATCCGGACCGGCAGCTCCGTGCCCATCGGCCACACATCGAACAGCGAGCCGCGCAAGGCGAACTCCCCGGGCCCGCTCACCTGGCTCACGCTCGCGTACCCGGCCGCGCTCAGTCGCCGGCGGAGCGATTCGATGGCGAGCGCTGCGCCCCGCTCGAGCGAAAAGCTGCGCGCGCTCACGTAGCTGACCGGCGGCAGGCGCGTGAGCAGGCTGTCGGCCGTCAGCAGCAGGATGCCCTGCCGGAAGTCAGCGAGACGCGCGAGTGTGCGCAGTCGCTCGGATACGATGTCCGGGTGCGGCGAGAACTGGTCGTAGGGGAGCGTCTCCCAGTCCGGGAGCGTCAGGATCTCGAGCGCCGGGCCGCCGAAAAAGTGCAGCTCCACCGCCAGCCGCTCCAGTTCGCGGATATCGGCGGCGACGTGTACCCAGGGTCGCGCATCGGCCAGCACCGCCTCGGCCAGCGCCAGCGCGCGCGCGCCGGCGGGCAGCGCGGGCCACTGCAAACGGGAGGCGCCAGGGCCGGGAATTTCGGGTCGGAGCAGAACGCTCATGCAACAGGCCACCGTGCCGGTGCGCAGGCGACCGGCTCGTTATGGATTTCAGCGCGCGAGCTTAGCGGGGCAGCGCCCGATTACAAGTCTCGGGGGCCGGCCCTGCAGGTTCAGGGATCGACTTAAGGGTTTCAGGAGCCGACGGCGACGGCGTCGATGAGGCGATCGTTCTCGAAGAAAAGACTGAAACCGGCGTAGTCCCAGCGCGTGATGGGCGGCGTGCCGACCGCTGCGTGACGGGCCTGGGGCGCGCCGAACCGCGCCTCCACGACGCTCATTTTCTGGCCGCGCGCGGGGACCTCGACCGTGGAGGGCCGCACCACCACCTGGTCGTCCACCACCATGGTTTCGGCCGTGGCGGCGGTGCACCAGAGGCTGGTGAGCGTCAATGCCAGGCTCAGGCTGCTTGCTTTCATGGCGGCTCCTTGGATGCTCTGCGCGGTCCGCCAGACCGGAGACTCGGGACTATAGCACCGGCGCGGCGCGTGGCCCCAGCCGCCGCCGGGGCCCGGGCCGACTGACGCGCGAAACTGTGACGCCGATCCGCTTTGATCGCCGTATCCGAGGCTCCCGTGATTAAATGCCGGGCTCATGTTCCAGCCGCTTTCAGTGTTCGTCGGTCTGCGCTATGTGCGGGCGCGGCGGCACACCTTCTTCGTATCGTTCATCACCTGGGTGTCGCTCGCTGGCGTCGCCCTCGGCGTTGCGGCACTGATCGTGGTGCTGTCGGTCATGAACGGACTCAAGAGTGAATTGCGCGAACGGCTGCTGGCGCTCAGTGCCCACGCGCGGATCGTCGATGCGCGTCCGGCGGCCAGCGCGGACCTCAGCGAACTGGGTGCCCGCCTGCGCAAGCTGCCCGGCGTGGTCGGGGTCGCGCCGTACATGGATCTGCAGGCGCTCGCCATGCACGGCAGCGACATGCTGCCCGTCACCCTGCGTGGCATCGATCCGCGGCGCGAGGGCGAGGTGACGCAGCTCGCCTCGCTCCTGGTGAGCGGCAGCATGGCGGCGCTCGCGCCCGGCAGCGACCGGCTGATTGTGGGCGAGGCGCTGGCCGGGCAGCTGGGCGTGACGGTGGGCGATTCCGTCACCCTGCTGGTGCCGATCGCCAGCGAATCCGCGGCGCCCGAGCCGAAGCTGCGGGTCTTCGTCGTGGCGGGCGTGTTTGCCGCCGGCATCCAGGACCATGACGCGACGCTGGCCCTGGCGGCACTGGCCGACGTGCAGGCCTTCGCGCCGCAGGCGACCGGCGCCAGCGGCCTGCGGCTGCGATTTGCCGATGCGCTGGCGGCGCCGGATTACATGCCGGCGGTGCGGGCCGCGGCCGGCGCCGGAACGCTGGTGCGCGACTGGACGCAGGACAATGCCAGCTACTTCCGCGCCATCCGCATCGAAAAGACCATGGTGGCGATGATCCTGCTGCTGGTGGTCGGAGTCGCGGCCTTCAATATCGTCGCCATGCTGGTCATGGTGGTCACCGACAAGCGCACGGACATCGCGATACTGCGCACACTCGGCGCGGCGCCCGCCACAGTGCTGCGGGTGTTCATCGTCCAGGGCCTGGTGATCGGCTGGTGCGGCGTCGCGGCCGGCGTGGCGCTGGGTGTGCTCGTGGCCGGGAACGTGGCCCGCATCGCCCCATTCCTCGAGCGCCTGTTCGGCTTCCGCTTCTTTGACGCTGATGTCTTCTACATCACGATATTGCCTGCCGAGCTGCACGGGCGCGACGTGCTGTGGATCAGCGTCGCCGCCCTGTTGCTGACGCTGGCCGCCACGGTCTACCCGGCCCTGCGCGCCGCCGCGACGCCCCCGGCCGCCGCGCTGCGCTATGAGTGATTGATGGCGCTGCCCTACGAAATCATGATCGGCACACGCTACCTGCGCTCGACGCAGCGGCGCGGCTTCCTGTCCTTCATCTCGATCGTGTCGATACTCGGCCTGGCGCTGGGCGTGGCGGTACTGATCGTCGTGCTGTCCGTGATGAACGGCTTCGAGCGCGAGCTGCGCAGCCGCATACTCAGCGTGACTTCGCACGCCACCCTGATGGGACTCGGCGGCACGCTGCCGGACTGGCGCGCGGCCCAGGCACGGGCCCAGGCGCAGCCCGGGATCATCGCGGCCGTGCCCTACATCGAGGTGCAGGCGATGCTGGTGCACGGGGCGCGCGCCGCACCGACGCAGCTGCGCGGGGTCCTGCCGGCGCAGGAGCGGCGCGCGGTGAGCCTCGCGCAACGCATCAGCGGCGGGACCATCGACGCGCTCGCCCCCGGCAGCTACTGCATCGTGCTCGGCGACGCGCTGGCCGAAGCACTGGATGTGCGCGTCGGCGGCGACGTCGTGCTGATCGCACCCCAGGGCAGCGTCACACCGGCGGGCTTCACACCCACGATGCGGCGCTTCCGCGTCAGCGGGCTGTTTCACTCCGGCATGTACGAGTACGACAGCGCGCTCGCCCTGGCCTCCATGCAGGATGCCGCCCGTGTCTATCGGCTGGGCGACGAGGTGAGCGGCCTGCGCCTGGCGCTGCGCGACCCGCTGGCGGCGCCGCGGGTGGTGCGCGAGCTGGCGCTGCAGCTCGGCGGCGGCTTCTACGTCAGCGACTGGACGCGCAATCACGCCGCTTTTTTCCGCTCCATCCAGGTCACCAAGACCATGATGTTCCTGATCCTGCTGCTGGTGGTCGCGGTCGCGGCCTTCAACATCGTCGCCACGCTGGTCATGGTCGTGCGCGAGAAGCGGCCGGCCATCGCGATTCTGCGCACGCTCGGCGCCCTGCCGCGCAATGTGCTGGCGGTATTTTCCGTGCAGGGCGCGCTGATCGGGCTCACCGGTACCGTCGGCGGGGCGCTGCTGGGCTGGCTCATCGCCGATCACATGGCCGCGCTCGTGGCCGCGGCCGAGCGCCTGAGCGGCGCGCAGTTCCTCGATGCGCGGGTCTACTTCATGAGCGAACTGCCCGCCTACGTGGAAGGGCGCGACGTGCTGCAGGTCTGCGCGGTGGCATTCCTGCTGTGCGCACTGGCAACCCTGTATCCTGCCTGGCGGGCCGCGCTCACGGAGCCGGCGGAGGCGTTGCGACATGACTGAACTGCAGGACATCGCGGCAGGCACCGTGCTCAGTGCTCGCGCGGTGGAGCGGCGATTCCAGGAAGGATCGACGAAGCTCGAGGTGCTGCGCGGGCTGAATCTGCAGGTGCGCGCCGGCGAGCGGCTCGGCATCATCGGCGTCTCCGGTTCGGGCAAGACGACCCTGCTGCAGATCCTGGGCGGTCTGGACAGGCCCGACGCGGGCCGCGTGGAAATCGGGGGCCGCGATCTGCACGCGCTGGCCGAGCACGAGCGCAGCACGCTGCGCAACCGCACGATGGGCTTCGTCTACCAGTTTCACCATCTGCTGGCCGAATTCAGCGCCCTGGAAAATGTCGCCATGCCGCTGCTGGTGCGACGCGTCAGTGCGGCCGACGCCCTCGCGCGGGCCGCGGCGCTGCTGGGACGGGTAGGTCTGGAGGCGCGCCTGCGGCACCGCCCGCATCAGCTCTCGGGGGGCGAGCGCCAGCGCGCGGCCGTGGCGCGGGCGCTCGTGACCTCACCGCGCCTGGTGCTCGCAGATGAGCCGACCGGCAATCTGGACGGGCGCAACGCCGAACAGGTGTTCGCGCTGCTGCTGGAGCTGAATCGCGAGCTGGGCACCAGTCTCGTGGTGGTGACGCACGACACGCGCCTGGCCGCGCGCATGGATCGGGTGCTGGAGCTGGACAACGGGATCCTGCGTTAACGCGTCCGTCTTGCTGCCGTGGACTCGCTGCGGCGCAGCCGGAACCTGCGCCGGACGGCCTGACGCCAGGCCAGCTCCAGTCCCCAGCGCGCGCACAGGCCGCAGACGATCGCGCTGACCAGGCATCCGAGCAGGAAGGGCTTCCACAGCGGACCGAGCCCGTGCTCCAGCCAGCGCCAGCTGAGCTGGAATGCAAACTGCCGCGGCCGGCTGTGCAGCAGAATACTGCCGAGCCGGTAGGCGCCGTAATAGATGGGCACCACCGTGAAGGGATTGACCACCCAGCTGCTGGCCAGCACCACCGGCAGATTGAAGCGCCAATACAGGGCGGCCAGCACGCCCACCACGGTGTGCACCGGCAGCGGAATGAAAGAGATCGCCACGCCTGCGCCGAAGGCGGTCGTGATGGCGTGGCGGTTCAGGGTCCACAGCTGCGGATCCATGAGGCGCTGCCCAAAGAGCCGCAGGATCCAGTGGTCGCGACGCGCCTCCAACCACTGACCCAGCTGCTTGACGAATCTGCGTGCCATGCGTGCTGCACTCTAACAGCCCGCGCCGCGCCGCCGCACCCGGATAGGTTTATCCGAGCCGCCTTAGGTATCATGCCCGGTCGGACCCCTCTGCGGAGAAGAAACGGGAATGTGGGAAATCGTGCGCGCCGGCGGCTTGATGATGGGGCCCATCATCCTGTTTTCAGTCGTCGCCCTGGCGATCATCCTGGAGCGCTTGTGGACGCTGCAGGACCGGCGGGTTCTGCCGCCCGATCTGACCAAGCGGGTTTGGCAGCTGGTCGAGGCCAACCAGGTCAGCGACAAGGTCATCGAAGCGCTGGAGCAGAATTCCCCGCTCGGAAAAGTGCTGGCCGCGGGCCTGGCCCACCGCCATCGCCCGCGTGAGGTGCTGATGGAGCGCCTCGAGGACACCGGTCGCCACGTGGTCCACGAGCTGGAGCGATTCCTCAATACGCTCGGTACCATCGCCGGCGTATCCCCGCTCCTCGGCCTTTTGGGTACGGTCGGGGGCATCATCAAGGCCTTCAACGCCATCAATGCCGGCGGCAGCGGTGATCCGCGCATGCTCTCGGGGGGCATTGCGCAGGCCCTGATCACGACGGCGGCGGGCTTGTGCGTCGCCATCCCCGCGCTCATTGCCTACCGGTATCTGCGCGGCCGCGTCGATCGCATCGTGATCGAGATGGAGAAGGACGCGATCCAGCTCGCCGACGCGCTCGAAGCGGCGCAGCTGGCGGCGCGCGCCGCGGCCGTATGAACCTCAAGCCGCGCCGCCACGAAGAGCCCGAGATCAACATGGTCTCGCTGATCGACGTGGTGCTGATGCTGGTGATTTTTTTCATGCTGTCCTCCAGCTTCGTCGGTGAAGGGCGGCTGAGGATCCGCCTGCCGCAGGCCTCCTCGGTGCCGATCGAGCGTGTGGTCGCGCCACCGCTGGTGGTGACCGTCACCGCGGGCGGCAGCTACCTGGTGAATAATCGCGAGCTCGTCAACGCCAGCCCCGATACGCTGCGCAGGGCGATCGAACAGGTCGCTGCGGCGCGCCGCGACGTCCCGGTAAGCCTGCGCGCCGACGGCCGCGCGACGCATCAGTCGGTGGTTACGGCGATGGACGTACTCGGCCAGCTTGGTTTCGCGCAGCTCAATTTCGTGACCACGAGCGCCAGCGAGGCCGCGGCGCCTTGAACTCACCGCCGCGCGCGATCGATGCCGCGGCGGTGTACCGCCGCCTGCTCGGCTACGCCCGACCGCACTGGGGCATGTTCCTGGTGGGGGTGGCGGGCATGGTGATGTATGCCGCCGTCAGCACCATCACCGCCTGGTTCGTCAAGAAATTCCTCAATGCCGCCTTCGTCGCCCAGAACCTCGAGGTGCTGCGCTACGTGCCGGTAGGCGTCATCCTGCTGTTCGTGCTGCGCGGCGCCGGAGACTTCCTCGCGAACTACTTCCCGGGATGGGTCGGCCGGCAGATGATCAAGGCAATCCGTGCCGACCTGTTCGCGCACTACCTGCGCCTGCCCACCGCCTGGTATGCACGGGATTCGACCGGTCCGATGCTCTCGCGCCTGACCTACAACACCGAACTGGTGGCGGACGCGGCCACCAATTCGGCCACCGTGCTGATCCGCGACAGCCTGACGATCGGTGGGCTGGTTTTCTACCTGTTCTGGCTGAACTGGCGGCTCGCCGCCTTCGCCATGCTGGCGGCGCCGGTGATCGCCCTGCTGGTGCGCAGCGTCAACCAGCGGTTTCGCCGCTACAGCTCCATGGGGGATGTGACACGGCTGGCCAAGGAGGCCATCGACGCTCATCGCGTCGTCAAGGTCTTCAATGCCCAGGAGCACATGCAGGCGGCCTTCGAGGCCGCCAATGAACTGAACCGCCACTCCAACATGCGGCTGATTTCGGCGCGCTCCAGCAGCAATCCGGTCGTGCAGCTGATCGCGGCCCTGGGGCTCGCCAGCGTACTGTATGTGGCGAACCGCCAGGTGGTTGGCGGAGCGATGCAGGTGGGGGATTTCCTCGGCTTCCTCACTGCGCTGTTGCTCGTGCCCGAGCCCCTGCGGCGCCTGGTCAGCATCAGTGGCCCTCTGCAGCAGAGCATCGCCGCGGGTGCCGGCATCTTCGAGGTGATCGACGCGCCCGGGGAACCGGAGGGCGGCACGCGCCGCCTGGCCCGCGCACGCGGTGAGGTCGAGTTTCGCGGCGTCGGCTTCACCTATGACGCGGAAAAAGGCAAGGTCCTGCACGACATCAATCTGCGCGTCCTCGCGGGCACCACGGTGGCGATCGTGGGCCGCTCGGGCAGCGGGAAGTCGACGCTGGTGTCGCTCCTGCCCCGGTTCTACGACCCGGATGTCGGCGCGGTGCTGCTCGATGGCGTCGATACCCGCGAGTACCGGCTGACCGACCTGCGCTCGCAGATCAGCCTGGTGAGCCAGGAGGTCGTGCTGTTCAACGACACGATCCGCAACAACATCGTCTTCGGCGCCCAGGGCGTGGAGGCGCGGGACGTCGAGGCGGCGGCGCACGCCGCCTACGTCGGGGATTTCGTGAGCGAGCTTCCGCAGGGACTCGACACCGTGGTCGGCGATCGCGGCCTGCTGCTGTCCGGCGGCCAGCGCCAGCGCATCGCGATCGCACGGGCGCTGCTGCGCAACAGCCCGATCCTGGTGCTGGACGAAGCAACCTCGGCGCTCGACACCGCCTCAGAGCGGCATATCCAGGCCGCGCTCGATCAGCTGGTGAGGAACCGCACCACGTTCATCATTGCGCATCGCCTTTCGACGGTCGAACACGCCGACCTGATTGTCGTGATGCAGGATGGGGCGATCATCGAGGCGGGCACGCACCCGGAACTGGTGGCCGGCTCGCGCGTATACGCGCAGTTGCACCAGCTGCAATTCAACGTGTGAGGTGCGTGGCCACAGCTCATGAGTACCGAGGCCTGGTTGCAGCAGATCTGGTATGGCGGCCGGCGCGCGCCCTGGTGGCTGCGGGCGCTATCCCCGCTGTTCGGAATGGGCGTGCGCAGCCGCCATTGGCTGTACGCACACGGCTGGCGCCGGCCGGTACGCGTGGCGGCGCCCGTGATCGTGGTGGGGAACATCAGCGCCGGTGGCACCGGCAAGACCCCGCTGGTGATCTGGCTGGCGGGCAGGCTCGCCGGCCTGGGGCTGGCGGTCGCCGTCGTGTCGCGCGGCTATGGGCGGCGTGGCCGGCGCGGCGTGGCGCCGCTGCGGGGGACGAGCCGCGCCGATGAGGTCGGCGACGAAGCACTGGTGATCGGGCGGCGCGCGCAATGCCCGGTCTATGTCGGGAGCGATCGGGTGCGCGCGGCGCAGGCCGCGATCGCCGGCGGGGCGGCCGTGGTGATCGCCGATGACGGGCTGCAGCATCTGCGGCTGGTGCGCGATGCCGAAATCGCGCTCATCGACGCGCAGCGCGGTTTCGGCAACGGCGCGCTGCTGCCTGCCGGGCCGCTACGCGAGCCGCCGGCGCGGCTCGAGAGCGTCAGCGCCGTGGTCTGGAGCGGCGAGGGGTTCGGGCCCACCGCGGGGGAGCGGCAGGGGCGTACGGCCCTGCGCATGCTGCTAGCCGGCAGCGAACTGGCAGCGGTCGGGCCAACCGCTGCGCGCTGCGCGCTGGCGAGCTTCGCCGGCCAGCGAGTCCATGCAGTAGCCGGCATCGGCAACCCGCAGCGCTTCTTTGCGATGCTGCGTACGGCCGGGCTCGAGCCCATCGAACATCCGTTCCCGGATCACCATCGCTACCGGCACGGCGACCTGCAGTTTGGAGACACGCTGCCGATCATCATGACCGAGAAGGATGCCGTAAAATGCGAGAGCTTCGCGCCGTCGCAATGCTGGTACCTGCCGGTCACGGCGAGTTTCGCGCCGGCCGATGAACGGGCCTTGCTGGGGAGAATACTGATGGATGCACGCCTGCTCGATATCCTCGTCTGCCCCCTGTGCAAGGGCCCGCTGCGCCTTGCCAGTGAAGCGGACGGCAAAGTGCTGGTGTGCCGTGCCGACCGGCTTGCCTATCCGGTGCGCGATGGCATCCCGGTGATGCTCGAGGAAGAAGCGCGCCAGCTCGAACCGACCGATCCGCTGCTGGAGCGCTGACTTGTTCAAGGTCGTGATTCCGGCGCGCTACGCCTCCGCGCGCCTGCCCGGCAAGGCCCTGCTGCCGCTGGCCGGCAAGCCGATGGTGCAGTGGGTCTATGAGCGGGCCTGTGCCGCGCAGGCCGACGAGGTGGTGATCGCGACCGACGACGAGCGCATCGCCGCCGTGGCGCGTGCCTTTGCCAGGAAGGTCATCATGACCGAGTCTGGCCACGTGTCCGGCACCGATCGGGTCGCTGAAGTTGCCGGCCGCCTGGGCTGGGACGATCGCGAGATCGTGGTCAATGCGCAGGGCGATGAGCCGCTGCTCCCGCCGCAGCTGCTGCAGCAGGTGGCGGCCCTGCTGGCGCAGCACGCACAGGCCGATATCGCGACGCTGGCGACTCCGATCGACAATCTGGCCGACTTCCTGGATCCCAACGTGGTCAAGCTTGTAACCGACGGGGAGCAGCGCGCCCTGTATTTCAGCCGCGCGCCGATTCCCTGGACGCGCGACGGCGCACCGGGCGGGCTGCACAGCCAGAGCCAGTGGCAGGGTGCGCGGCGGCACCGTGGGCTCTACGCCTATCGCGTGGCGGCGCTGCGCCGCCTGGCGTCGCTCCCGCCTTCGGCGCTTGAGTTGTGCGAAAAGCTCGAGCAGCTGCGCGCACTGGAGGCCGGCTTCGACATCCGGGTCGCCGACTGCGCGGTGCAACCGGGACCGGACGTCAACACGCCGGAGGACTACGCCCGGGTCGGACTCCTGTTCGCCGCCAGTTCATAAGGAAGGTCCGCGCAGCTTGCACGGGCGGTGTCGCGGGGCCTTCCGCCGGCGGCGATCGTTGAGGAGCGGTTTGTGGCTACCTTCTGCTGCATGGTGTTTGTTCCAGATTGCAGAGCGTTACATGTAACGGTCCAGTTCCCTCCCGACCTTCTGGTTAGTAGGCGCTTTGTGACAAGTACATGTATATATTAATCAAGCACTTGCGGAGCTTTCCCGTCGCATATATAGCCTACGTAAAGCACGTTTCAGGGACACGCAGCCTGGGTTCGGGACATGCGCCGTCGCGCTGGGTGGCGAGTAAAGTGAATGGCCGCGACGGGCTCACTGCGGAACTTCCGGCGTGCAATCTGCTTGCCCCAAAGCGAACATTCGACCAGAACGGCGATGCGCGCCCAGCAAACTTCGATAAAGGCGCAGTACATCTGCCAACATGACGCAGATGCCGGAGGGGGACTCACGTGTCGGAAGGCGGCGGCAAAGAGCAGGCTACTGACGCTCGTTCCGACACGCCTGAAGTATTCATCAGCTACGCCTCACAGGATAGTGCCGTTGCTGAGTCCGTCTGCAGTGCCCTAGAGCACGCTGACATTAGATGTTGGTTGGCGCCACGGGACGTAATGCCCGGCGATTTCTACGGCGACGCCATCGTTCACGCAATCGACGCCGCGAAGGCGATCGTACTCATCCTATCGCAGCACTCAGCCGACTCGCCTCACGTGCTCCGCGAGGTAGAACGCGCGAGTTCAAAGCGACACCCAGTTATGTCGTTTCGGACCGACCACGCGCCGTTACCAGCTGGCCTTGAGTATTTCCTCAATACATCACAATGGCTTGACGCGAGCGAAGGCAAGACAGCCCGCGCAATACCGAAGTTGGTTGCTGCGCTTCGTCTCGCGATTGAAAAGCCAGTGACCTCGAACGCCACGATCGCAGCGACACCGACTTCAGGTGGACCCTCACGCTTTCCTCATGCAAGGAGCGAAGTGTCGCGGCGGCTGATTGCCGTTGTGGCGGTTCTTGTATTCGCGTGGCGGCGCCGCCGACGGCACTCGTGGTCCCGGGAACACCGGACGCCGAGCGCGCAGTATCGGCGGTTCCTGAACAGTCTGTCGCCGTTCTGCCGTTCCTCGACATGAGCGAGAAGAAAGACCAGGAATATTTCGCCGACGGCATGGCCGAGGAAATCCTCGACCTGCTGGCGAAGATTCCGGGGCTGCACGTTCCGGCACGGACTTCGTCGTTCTACTTCAAGGGAAAATCGGAGGACATCCCGACCATCGCTCGCCGCCTCATGGTGGCTAACATTCTGGAAGGCAGCGTTCGAAAGTCCGGGAATCGCGTGCGGGTCACCGTCCAGCTTATTCGGGCGGACAACGGCTACCATCTGTGGTCGGAAACCTATGACCGCACCCTCGACGATGTCTTTAGGGCCCAGGATGAGATCGCTGGGGAGGTCGTCAGGGCCCTCAAAGTCTCAATGGGTGGAAACGCCGCGCCACGCGCTGTTCCCACTCACAGCGCAGAAGCCCACAGAATGCTGCTGCAAGCGCAGTTCTTGCACAACCGCGGGTCAGAGGATGACATCAAGAGGGCCGCCGGCTACTACCAGCAGGCGATTGACATAGACCCCGATTTCGCTGAAGCATGGGCGGGACTCTCTAAGAATCTGTCCGCAGGAGTGCGGTCCGCCGGACAGGATTGGCATCACGTGCGGGCCTTGGCGTTGCATGCGGCCGAACAGGCCGTCGCGCTCGACCCAAAGCTCGCCGACGCGCATTTCGCACTGGGGGTGGTTCGCCACTTTCTAGACTGGGACTGGGCTGCGGCCAACACTGAGTATGAGATGGCCCGCTCACTCGAGCCTGACAATTCCCACGTTTTGAACTGCGCCGGCCTACTTGCCGCGGTCCATGGTCGCCTGACCGATGCGCTTCGACTTTGGGAGCGGGCCGCAGCGCGAGACCCGCTGAATTCCCGTGCGTACGACAATCTTGCCGATACATATTACGCGATGGGTCGGTTCAAGGAAGCAGTAGCCGCCGCGCACAAAAGCATAGAACTCGTCCCGACTGTCGAAGCGGAGCACGTGGCACTTGCACAGATGTTGCTGGCCGCGGGCCAGAAGGATGATGCGCTTGCGGAGGCTGAAAAAGAATCAGACCCCGGTTATCGAGCCTACGCCTTAGCCCGGACCTACATCGTGCTCGGGCGAACAGGCGATGCTGAAGCGGCCCTTGCCAGGGTTGAAAAGAGTTTTTCTGCGGACCAGCCTTACAACATCGCGACTCTGCATGCCCTTCGTGGAGATCGTGACCAGGCGTTCGCGTGGCTGAATCGTGCGTATGAGCAACATGATGGAATCATGATAGGGGTGCCGCCAATAACGGTCGACCCCGATATGAGAAATCTCCACAGTGACCCGCGCTGGGAGGCGTTCCTGCGCAAAATGAAGCTACCCTGATAGCGCTTGGCGAAGCCATCTTTACCATCATTTGCTTTGCCCGAAAGCGGACGGTCACGGTCGGCAGAACGGGGATCCATTGTGGACCATCGCACGTCTGCGTCACATCTGAACCATAGGCCCTTGATGAGCGTAACAGTGCACCTGGTTCGTACCCGAGTGACGAGCCAATTCGCTTCGGATGCTTGCCGCTTGTTACTCGTCGTTGCGCACGTCGCTGTGCCAGGAGTTCGGTTCCGGCGCTGAGGACCAGACCACCTTGGCCGCTTGCGCCGGCGGCGCTGCCACTGGCGGCGCGGACGGTGCCGGCGCGGCAGTCGGCGGTGGCGGTGCAGACGGAGGCGGTGCGGGCTGCGCTTCTCTTGCGGGCGCGCCTTCGAACGCGCCCAGGTTAAGCTGCGCCTGACCGGTTCCCGGGCGAGCGGGTTGGGTCCAACTCATGGCTGGCTCACCCGCCGGGTGTCCACCGCCGCGTTCGCCGGCAGCGCCGTCGCCAGTGTCGTCGGGTGGATTGTTATTGCGCTGCGGCTCGCCTACCGGCGGGCCGTTCGCGCCCGCGTAGCCGGAGCCGGGTTGATTGGGATTTTGATTCTGCCGGTCACTCCCTTCGCGATTGGCGCCCCCGCGGCGGCGGCGGCCCCCACGGCGCGAGCGGCCGCTGCGCTCCGGGCGATCGCCCTCATTGCGCCGCGGCTCCGGTCCCGACCCCTCGCGCGGCGGTTCTGCGGGGCGCGCCTCGGGGCGCGCTGCGTCCTGACGGGTCGCGTCGGGGCGCCTGGGCTCACGATTGAACTCTTCACGCGGACGGCTCTCGCGACGCGGCTCGCCACGATTGCCCTCACCGCGTGCGGCGTCACTGCGATTGCCGTCGCGGCGCGCACCGCTGCGATCGCCGTAGGGTCCGCGGCCACCGCCCCGGCGCGGGCCGCTGCGATCGCGATCCCGATGGTCGCGATGATCGCGTCCGTCGCGGCGGACGTCGCTGCGCCCGGCGCGCGCGGGCCCCGCGTGGCGGGTATCGGCGGTAGCGGCGTCGGGACTGGAGAAAAATCGCTTCATGCGCGCCCACAGCCCGATTCCGGAGCCCGGTGCGGCGTGCGCCGGGCTGGCAGCAGGGCGTTCCGGTGCCGTGACCACGGGAGCGGGCGTAGGTGGCATGAAGGCCGCCACGGCCGGCGCCTCGACCGGCGGCTTCTTGTCCCGATCAAGCGTCGGATCGGCGATCGCGGGCGCGGCGGGCATCTGGTAGCTGACCTGGCTGTGTTCCGGGAGCGCCACCTCGTCGTCGCGGACGCGGCGGAAGGAGTATTCCGGCGTCTGGATGTGTGGGTTCGGCACCAGCACGATGTTGGTCCGGGTTTTGTCCTCGGTGTCGCGCAGCCAGTCGCGCTTCTCGTTCATCAGGTAGGTGGCGACGTCCACCGGCACCTGGACGATGATGCGCGAGGTGCGCTCCTTGCGGGCGTCTTCACCGATCAGGCGCAGGATCGACAGTGCGAGAGACTCCACGCTGCGGATGCTGCCGATGCCGTTGCAACGCGGGCACACCAGGTGGCTCGATTCGCCCAGGCTCGGTCGCAGGCGCTGGCGTGACATCTCCAGCAGCCCGAAGCGCGACAGCCGGCCGATCTGGATACGCGCGCGATCCATCTTCATGGCCTCGCGCAGCCGATCCTCGACAGCGCGCTGATTCTTGCCGTCTTCCATGTCGATGAAGTCGATGACGATCAGTCCACCGATGTCGCGGATGCGCAGCTGGCGCGCGATCTCGTCGGCCGCTTCGAGGTTGGTGTTGGTGGCCGTGGCTTCAATATCCAAACCGCGGGTGGCGCGGGCGGAATTGATGTCGATCGAGACCAGTGCCTCGGTGTAATCGACGACCAGGCTTCCGCCCGAGGGCAGCTGCACCTTGTGCGCATAGGCAGATTCGATCTGGTTCTCGATCTGGTAGCGCGTGAACAGCGGAATATCGTCGGTGTAGATTTTGAGCTTGCGCTGCGTGTCCGGGGGCATGAAGCGCTGCATGTATTCCTGCGCCTTCTGGAAAGCGCCCAGGTCATCGCACAGCACCTCGCCGATGTCGTCGCCGAGATAGTCGCGCAGTGAGCGCGTCACGGCGTCGCCTTCCTGGTAGACCAGGAAAGGCGCGCTGCGGCCGTTACCGGCCAGCGCGATCGCGTCCCACTGGGTGCGCAGGTTGTCCAGGTCCCACTGCAGTTCCTCGACCGCGCGGCCCACTCCGGCCGTGCGGATGATGGCGCCCATGCCCTCGGGCACGTTCAGCTGGTTCATCACCTCGCGCATCTGGTCGCGGTCCTCGCCTTCGATGCGGCGCGAGACCCCGCCGGCGCGCGGACTGTTGGGCATGAGTACCAGAAAGCGACCGGCCAGGCTGATGAAGGTGGTGAGCGCCGCGCCTTTGGTGCCGCGCTCCTCCTTTTCGACCTGCACCATCAGCTCCTGGCCCTCGCTCACCAGGTCGCGGATGTTCATGCGCCCGCCCTGTGACGGGTTGCGGAAGTATTCCTTGGAGATTTCCTTCAGCGGGAGGAAACCGTGGCGCGTGGCGCCGTAATCGACGAAACAGGCTTCGAGTGACTGCTCTACGCGCGAGATACGCGCCTTGTAGATATTCGCTTTCTTCTGTTCCTTGGACGGGATCTCGATCGATAAGTCAAAAAGCTTCTGGCCGTCAACCAGCGCGACTCGCAACTCTTCCTGCTGAGTTGCATTGATAAGCATTCTCTTCATTTTCCCCTACCACTATTGCGTGAGGGGCCGACCGGACAGCGCCGCGCCTGTAAACAGGCGGCGCCGCGGCATCAAGCGACACAGCTGAGAACCCGAAGATTGAGTGACGGCGCTTCCGATGGGGCATGGATTGTATTTCTGCCGCCCGCGGAGGCAGCGCCGGAAAACCTTGAGGTTCGCTGACCTTGAGCGGTACCTGCCTACTGGCTCTACCTTTCGGGGAGCTGCAAATGAGGCGAGGTCCTTGATGACCCTGGTCGGCCGAACTCTTGCGATGGCCTCGAATTCGAGGACCAACTACTATGCGGCCGCGTCGGGCCGCGCACTTGCCGCCGCGCGTGGTCTGTGAGCACAACTAAGGCCAGACCCGCCGCGGGACCGGACGAGTATAGCGGCAACGCGCTTTAGAAACAACGATTTACGTGGAGGACTGCTTTTGATGACGGAGGGGCGGAAATCCGGCCACGGTACGAAATCTGCCGTGCAGCAGCATCAGGTGGCCGCCGAAGAGGCGGGCCAGCGACTGGACAAGCTGCTCGCGCAGCTCCTGCCGGCCGTGCCGCGCACGCACATTTTCCGGCTGATTCGCAAGGGCGAGGTGCGCGTCGACGGGAGGCGCGCGAGTCCCGAGCGCCGCATGGCGGCCGGCGAGCGCGTACGCGTGCCCCCGGTGCGCGAGCGCTCCGAGACGGCGCAACTGGTGGCGAGCGGTGCCGCTGCGCGCGTGCCGCCCGCACTCATCGCGCGGGTCAGCGCGGCGATCGTGCACGAGGACGAGCGCTTGCTCGTGCTCGACAAGCCCGCCGGGCTTGCGGTGCACGGCGGGAGCGGTCTGAGCTACGGGGTCATCGAAGCGCTGCGCGCCGCGCGCCCGCAGGAGTCCCTCGAGCTGGTGCATCGCCTGGATCGGGATACCAGCGGCATATTGCTGGTGGCGCGCAAGAGCGCGGCCCTGCGCGCCCTGCACGCCATGCTGCGCGAGGGCAGCGTCGAGAAGAGCTACCTCGCGCTCCTGGTCGGCCGCTGGGAACTGGGCCGCAAGCTGATCGACCTGCCCCTGCTCACCGATGCCCGGGTCGGCGGCGAGCGTACGGTGCGGGTGGGCGAGGGCGGCAAGTCGGCACGCACGCGTTTCCGGCTGGTGCAGCAGTTTGGAGCGCGCGCCTCGCTCGTCGAAGCGACGCTCGAGACCGGCCGCACGCACCAGATCCGCGTCCACGCCGCCTACTGCGGCCATCCCGTTGCCGGTGACCTGAAGTATGGCGACGCCGCTGCGAACGCCGCGCTGCGCGAGCTCGGAGTCGGCCGCCTGTTCCTGCACGCGCACAGCGTCTCCTTCGAATGGCCGCAGGGCGCAGCGGAAAGCTTCAGCGCGCCCTTGCCGGCGGACCTGAAGAGCGTGCTGGACGCCCTGAGCGTCAGGGCAGGCGGTACCCGCAGGCGCGCAGGCTCGCCGCGAGCCTGATCAGCGGCAGCCCGATCAACGCAGTCGGGTCGGTGGTGGCAATGCGCTCGCACAGGCTGACCCCTAAGCTCTCGCTGCGGAGCGAAGCGGCGCAATCGTAGGGCCGGTCGGCGGCAATGTAGGCGTCGATCTCGGCGTCGCTGAGCACCCGCAGCACGACGCTGGTTTGATCCATGAAGCGATCGGCATACGCGCGCTCGCGCCACAACACCGTCACGGCCGTGTGAAACTGCACCGTGCGTCCCGACTGCAGTCGCAGCTGCAGGCGCGCCGCGGCCGCATCGCCGGGCTTGTCGAGTATCTGCTCCGCACAGCTCGCCACCTGGTCCGCGCCGATCACGACGGCGGCCGGCGCCAGTACTGCGACCGCCTCCGCCTTGGCGAGGGCCAGCCGTTCGGCCCGCTGCTCCGGCTGCTCGGCGGGCCTGAGGCCCTCATCGACCTGCGGCTGACGCACCTCAAAGGGCAGAGTCAGCCGCGCGAGCAGGTCGCGCCTGTACACCGAGGTGGAGGCCAGAATAAGTCCGGGGGCTGTCGGCACGCGATCACCAGTGCAGAAACAAGGGCTTAGGTCGCCAGCGGGCTTTGACTTGCCGGCAGCGGCTACCTATCATACGCGCCCCATGCCGCCAGGCTGGTCCAAGCCACGTGATCTGGAAAGACTGGCCGAGCAGCGCGCGCGGTTCGAGTTCGAAATTCCATTGGGTGACCTGCCGGGTATACCCGCCGAATTTTCATTCGCGACGGAGCCGGTGCAGGTATGGTTGGAGTTTGGCCGGGACCGGGGTGTGGCGGTCGCCGACGTGCGGCTGCGGGCCGTGCTCCAGCCACGCTGCCAGCGGTGCCTGGACACGATGCGGCTGCCGATCAGCTCGGACTCGCGCGTCGCCGTTGTCGACAGTGCGGCCGCCGCAGCGCGCGCACCGGAGGAGCTGGAGACTTTTCTGGCCGCCGAAGGGCACAGCAGCCTGGCGGCCCTGGCCGCCGAAGAGCTGCTGCTGGCGCTGCCGATCGTGCCGCGGCACGCCGAGGGCGAATGCCGCCTGGCGCCCGGTGCGGTCGAGGTTGTGCCGCCGACCCCGCCCGGCGCGGCTGCAGAGGGGGAAACGCAGCGGCCGTTCGCGGATCTGCGCGCGCTGTTCGAACGCGGCAAGAATTGAGGACATTGGTCGATCTGTTCAGGAGTTTTTAGGTTATGGCCGTACAAAAAAGCCGCAAGACCCCGTCCAAGCGCGGCATGCACCGCTCACACGCCCGGCTGAAGAATCCGGCGCTGTCGATTGATTCGCAGTCCGGGGAAAGCCATCTGCGCCATTGCATCACGCCCGACGGCTTCTACCGCGGCCGCCGCGTGATTGAGAAAGCCAGCACGGACGACCAGGCCTGAAGGCGCGCCAGCGCCACGGGAATCCGAAGCTCATGCGTTCCCGAATTGTCGGCACAGGCAGTTACCTGCCGACGGCCGTGCTGACGAATCTTGATCTCGAACAGCGCATGGACACCACGGACGCGTGGATTCGCGAGCGCACCGGCATCGAGCGCCGCCACATCGTGGCGCCCGGGGAAACGACCGTCGACATGGCCGAGCACGCCGCACGCGCGGCGCTCGCCGCGGCCGGTCGTTCCGGCGCCGACGTCGACCTGATCATCGTCGGTACCTGTACCCCCGACCTCTTATTTCCGAATGCGGGCGTCATGCTGCAGGGTCGGCTCGGCAATCTCGGTGGCCCGGCGCTGGGGGTCGAGGCCGCCTGCAGCGGCTTCATCTATGCGCTCTCGCTGGCGGACAAATTCATTCGCGCCGGCGAGTCAAAGCTGGCCCTGGTCGTCGGCGCCGAATCGCTCTCGAAGATCACGAATTATAACGATCGCGGCACGGCCATTCTTTTTGGCGACGGCGCCGGTGCGGTCCTGCTCGCCGCCGAAGAGGAGGCGGGGATCCTTTCGACGCACCTGCACGCCGACGGTTCGTACCTGCCGCTGCTGCGCTGTACGGGCGGCGTATCGGCGGGGCACGCCCCGGAGGGCGATTTCATCACCATGGCCGGCAGCGAGGTGTTCAAGATCGCCGTGACCATGCTGTCGCGCGCCGTGGACGAGGCGCTCGAGGCCAATCAGGTGAGCCGATCGGAGCTCGATTGGCTCGTGCCCCACCAGGCCAACATCCGGATCATCCAGGCCACGGCCCGTAAGCTCGGGCTGCCAATGGATCGGGTCATCGTCACCGTGGCTGACCACGCCAACACCTCCAGCGCCTCGGTACCGCTGGCGCTCGACGTAGGCGTACGCGACGGACGTATCAAGCGCGGCGATCTGCTGCTGCTGGAGGCCTTCGGCGGCGGATTCACCTGGGGATCGGCACTGGTCCGATATTGACCGCGGGAGCCGCCCCAACCCCGACCCCAAAAAAACGCCGCGCACTGGGCGCGGCGTTTCCTATCCGGCTGCGACGCCGGAGAAATCAGACGAAGTAACTTACTTCGAAACCGACTTCTTGAACATGCGATCAATCTTTTCGTTGGTCGCATCGACACCGGACTGGGCGGCCTGCGCGGCAGCCAAAGCCTGGTTGGCCGTGCTCTGCGCATTGGCGGCCGCAGAGGCGGCTGAGGCGGCATCCGTGGCGGCCTTGGCGGAAGCATTCTCAGCGGAGCGATCCGCCTTGTGCGCAGCCAGGTCCGATTGCAGCGTGCCCACCTGTGTCTTGAGGGCGTCAACTTCTGCCTGTAGCGGCTTAATATCTGTGCAGCCCGCCAGGGCGAAGACAGCGGCCGCGGCAGCCAGCTTTACAATAATTGCCTTATTCATTTGCGTAAATCCCCTTGAATTCCTGTCTAGAATGATCAAACCGCGCCACGCCAGCCGCATTTGGCCGCCACGTGAGTTCAGCGGAGGCGCAACTTGACCAAATCCGGGGCCGGATTGCAATAGTCGCCGCGCGCACTGTCGGCCGAACGCGACAGGTCCCAAAGACTTCAAGCGGTTCGCGGGGCCGCGATCGATTTCACTTGAGCGATCGCGCATACTGTATATAATCACAGTCATGTCAGACCTCACTCCGCGCCAGTCGCAGGTGCTGCAGCTCATCCGCAAGGCACTCGTGGAAACCGGCATGCCGCCCACACGGGCCGAAATTGCCGCCAAGCTGGGCTTTCGGTCGCCCAATGCCGCTGAAGAGCACCTGCGCGCGCTGGCGCGCAAGGGTTGCGTGGAGCTGGTGCCGGGCTCCTCGAGGGGTATTCGCCTGAAGGATACGCTGCGCGTGCAGCTCGGCTTGCCACTGGTGGGCCGTGTCGCCGCTGGCCGGCCCATGCTGGCCGAGGAGCACATCGTCGATCATCTGGGCGTGGATCCCTCCCTGTTCCAGCGCCCGCCGCACTACCTGCTGAAGGTCGTGGGCATGAGCATGAAGGATGCGGGGATCCTCGACGGGGACCTGGTGGCCGTGCACCGCACCGCGGAGGTGCGCAACCGGCAGATCGTCGTGGCTCGCCTGGAAAGCGAGGTGACGGTCAAGCGCTATCGCCAGCAGGGGTCCGTCGTCTGGCTGATGCCGGAGAATCCTGAATTCGAACCCATCCGGGTCGATCTGCAGCGGGAGGCGCTGCTGATCGAGGGCGTGGTGGTCGGGGTCCTGCGGCGTAACCCCTGAGGGAGTCCCTCAGTCGTCGCGCGACGCCCGGTTCTTGCGGGCCGTGGGCGGCGTGGCGCCGTCGCCGATGTCATAGTCCTCGAAGTCGCTGATCTGCTCGGCCGTCAGCTTCTGTTCCATGCGCCGTTCGAGGCGCCGCCAGGCAGGCTCGCCGGCTTTGGCCGCCCGTCGCTTGGCGGTCTCCAAGTCTTTCATGACGCGATCGACATCAAGACCGTCGTCATCGACGATCTCGTCGCCGTCGTCATCATCCTCGAAATCTTCGGTGTCCGTGCTTCCACTCATGGCAGCTATTGCGGGCGATGAAGTTCCTTGGCGCCGAAAATAAGTCCAACCCGGCTCAGATGCAATGGCGCTGGTTCACACTATCGTCAGCGAATCAGCGAATTCATCGCAAAGATGGGTAACAGCATTGCAAACACGATGCCCATCACGAACAGCCCCATGGCCACGATCAGCAGGGGCCCCAGCAGTCCGGTCAGGGCCGATACCAGGCCCTCCAGTTCGCGCTCCTGGTTGATGGCCGCGCGCTCGAGCATATTCTCGAGCCGGCCGCTCGATTCACCGCTGGAAATCAGGTGGATGGTCATGGGCGGAAACAGCCGGCCGGCCGCCAGGGAGCGCCCGATGGGGGCGCCCTCGCGCACCCGGGCCGTGGCCTCGGTGACGGCATCGCGCATCGGCAGGCTGGTCACCACTTCCCCGGCGATGCGCAGCGCGTCCAGCACCGGCACCGCGCTGGCCGTGAGGATGCTCAGGGTGCGGGTGAAACGCGCGGTGTTGAAGCCGCGCAGGAGCTTGCCGGCCAGCGGCAAGCCCAGCAGCCATTGATCCAGCCGCCGCCGGTGTGCCGGATCGCGCTGCCAGCGCGCAAACAGCACGCCTGTGGCCACCAGCGCCAGCAGCAGCCAGAGGCCGTCATGACGGATGAAATCGCTCAGGCCCACCAGCACGCGCGTCATGAACGGCAGTTGCGCGTGGCTGTTTTCAAACACCTGCACCACCTTGGGCACGACGTAGGCGAGCAGGATCGAGACGATTGCGAAGCACATGACCGTGAGCACGATCGGATAGAGCATCGCGCCCAGCACTTTCTGGCGCAGGATCTCACGGCCCTCGGTATATTCGGCGAGGCGCTCGAGCACCAGGTCCAGATGCCCGGACTGTTCGCCGGCGGCGACCGTGGCGCGGTAGATCTCGGGGAAGACGCGCGGGAAATCTGCCAGTCCCGCCGCCAGCGTATGGCCCTCCATGACGCGGGCGCGCACGCCCAGCAGGACACTCTGTACCCGCGGCCGCTCGGTCTGCTGCGAGACGGCGAGCAGCGCTTCCTCCAGCGGCAGGGCCGCACGCACCAGCGTGGCGAGCTGGCGGGTCAGGAGCGACAGCTCGGTGGTCGAGACGCGCCTGAGCAGGCCTAAGCGCGCGCCGCCGCGCTGGTCACGCGCTTCCCGCGTGACCACCTCCGCGACCGCCACCGGCAGCAGCGCCTTCTCGCGCAGCAGCGCGCGCACGTGACGCGCGGTGTCGCCCTCCAGAACCCCTTTGTGCTGCTGGCCCGCGCTGTCGAGCGCCGTGTATTCAAAGGCACCCACGGCTGCGCCCTAGTCTTCGCGCGTGACGCGCAGGACTTCCTCGATCGTGGTGTCGCCGCGCCGCACCTTGGCGAGCCCGTCGTCGCGGATCGAGGGCGTGTGGGCGCGCGCCCGGCGCTCCAGTTCCTGTTCGCTCGCCCCATCGTGAATCATGGTGCGCATCGCATCGTCGACCACGATCAGCTCGTAGATGCCGGTGCGGCCACGGTAGCCGCTGGCGCCGCCGCCGGGACGGTACAGCGTCGGTGAGGCCTGGTCCGGGGTCAGCCCGAGGAGTCTGCGTTCGTAGTCACCGGCGAGAAAGGACTGGCGTGTGTCGGGGCGCAGCACCCGCACCAGGCGTTGCGCGACCACGCCGATGAGGCTCGATGAGAGCAGGAAGGGTTCGATGCCCATGTCCCGCAGGCGCGTCAGCGCGCCGGCAGCGGTGTTGGTATGCAGCGTGGAGAGCACCAGGTGCCCGGTGAGGGAGGCCTGGACCGCGATCTGCGCGGTCTCGAGGTCGCGGATCTCACCGACCATCACCACGTCCGGGTCCTGGCGCAGGATCGCACGCAGCCCGCGCGCGAAGGTCATCTCGACCTTGGTGTTGACCTGCGTCTGACCGATGCCGTCGATGTAGTACTCGATCGGATCCTCCACGGTCATGATGTTTCGGGTGTTGTCGTTGAGGCGTTCGAGCGCCGCGTACAGCGTGGTGGTCTTGCCGGACCCGGTGGGGCCGGTGACCAGCAGAATCCCGTGCGGCTTGTGGATCAGCTCATCGATGAGCTGCTGGGTCGGCGCGTCCATGCCGAGCGATCCGAGGTCCAGCCGTCCAGCCTGCTTGTCGAGCAGGCGCAGCACGACGCGCTCGCCGTGCCCGGAAGGAATCGTGGAGACGCGCACGTCCACCGAGCGGCCCGCCACCCGCAGGCTGATGCGCCCATCCTGCGGGAGGCGCTTCTCGGCGATATCGAGACGCGACATGACCTTGATGCGCGAGACCACCAGCGGCGCCACCGCACGCCTGGACTGCAGCACTTCGCGCAGCACCCCGTCCACGCGGAAGCGCACCACGAGGCGGTTCTCGAAGGGTTCGATGTGGATGTCGGAGGCACTCTCGCGCACCGCCTGGGTGAGCACGGCGTTAATCAGCCGGATGATCGGTGCGTCGTCGTTGCTTTCCAGCAGGTCGGCCTGCTCGGGCAGCTCCTGCACCAGATGGGCGAGGTCGGTATTGCCTTCCAGGCCCTCGACCGCCTGCATCGATTCATTGCCGGCTTCGTAGGTTTTTTGCAGTAGGGCGTCGAATTCCTCCGGAGCGACCGGCGTGAAGCTCAACGGTACGCGCAGCTGGCGGCGCGCCTCGGCGACCGCCGCCGGCGCCACGGGCGGTCGGTACAGGCATTCGGCCACGCCATCCCGGCCGCTGCGCACCAGCAATCCGTGGCGACGCGCAAACGCAAAGGGCAGGCGCGGTTCCGGCGCGGCCGGCGGTCCGCTCAAGGCGTGCTCCCCGGGACCGGCTCGGCTGCCGGCGGTGCCGGCGCTACGCCAGCAGGGGCGACTGCCGCGCCCGGCCCGGCCGGTGCGGCCTGCGGGTGCGGCGCCGCCGCGGGCGCTGCCGGACTCGGCGCTTTCGGCGCCGCCGGCGCAGCCATCTGCGGCTGCTCGAGCGGCGCGAGCTCTTCGCCCTTCTGCATGCGCTGCATCGGCAGGACCGTGGACTCGCGATTCAGGCGCCGCTGCTCCTCACGCATGTAGTTGTACTTGCTGTCCGTCTCCACGGCCGCCTGGTGGTCATCGCGCAGGATGTGCGGCTGGATGAACACCATGAGATTCGTCTTGGTCTTGCTGGTGTCGCGCGTGCGGAACAGTTCCCCGAGCAGGGGGATGCGGCCCAGCCAGGGTACCCGCTGCTCCGAGTTGATCGCCTTGTCCTGGATCAGGCCGCCGATGACCAGCGTGCCGCCGTCCGGAATCAGCACCGTCGTGTTGATGGTGCGCTTGTTGGTGATCAGATCGACCGCGCCGGCGGAGCTGCCTGCGAGGCTGGAGCTCTCGACCGCGATCTTCAGCACGACCGCGTCGCCCTCGTTGATCTGCGGGGTCACGGTCAGGATCGTGCCCACCTGCTGGCGCTGCACGGTCTGGAAAGCGCTCGCGGCCCCGGTGGTGTTGGTGTATTGCCCGGTGATGAAGGGCACCTCCTGTGCCACCTCGATCTTCGATTCCTCGTTGTCGCGCATGGTGATCGTGGGATTGGACACGATATTGGTGCGCGAATCGCCCTGCAGGGCGCGGATGATGGCCCCGAAATTCACGCCCGTGGCCTGCAGCCGCCCGATCCCGACGGTCGTGCCGGTCAGCTTGCTGAGGTCGGTGGTCGTGCCCTTCGTGAGCCCGTAGAGATCGATCGCGGAGGTGCCCCCGATCGGCTCGACGAAGCCGCCCACCGCCAGCTTGCTGTTGGAGCCGTCGATCAGCCAATTCACCCCGAGGTCGGCCGTCTTGTCCGCCGTGACCTCGACGATGATCGCCTGAACCTCGACCTGCGCGCGGCGGATGTCGAGCTTGTCGATCACGGCGTTGATCGCACGCATCGTGCGCTGCGGGGCGGTGATGATCAGCGCGTTCGTGTCCTTGTCCGCCCAGATGGTGCCGGTGCCGCCCGCGAGGGAGACCGTGGCGGCATTGGCCGCGCTCGACGGCGTCTGGGCCAGCGGATTGGGCACCGGGCCGCGCGGGCCGCCCGTGCCGGACGTGGCACCGCTCCCGGTGATCTGTTCCTTGAGCTTGGAGGCGAGGTCCTCGGCCTTGGCGTAATTCAGGTAGCGCACGAAGGTCTCGCCGCCGGTATCGAGCGGGGTGTCGAGATTGGCGATCAGCGCGCGCAGACGCAGGCGCTGCGCCGCATCGCCGCTGATCAGCACGCTGTTGGAGCGATCGTCGGCCACGATGTGCAGCGTGGCCCCGCCCGATTCGGCGCCGGCCTGCCCGACCAGGGAACTCAGGACGCGCACCGTGTCCGCCGCGGTTGCGCTCTGCAGCGGAATCACGTCGATTTCCGAATTGCCGGACTGGTCGATGCGCCCAATGATGCGCGCCATGCGATTGACGTTGGACGCGCGGTCGGAGATCACCAGCATGTTGGCGCCGGTCACCGCCGAAAGCTGGGCGTTCTGGGGCATCAGCGGGCGCAGCACCGGCACGAGCTGCGCGGCGCTGACATTCGTGACCGTGATGACCTGCGTCACCACATCGTCCGAGGACGCGCTGACACGGTTCGGCAGATCGTCGCCGGGGAGCTGGCGCATGTTGGCGTCCGGCAGCACCTTGACCTGGTTGCCCGCGGGCACCGCCACGAATCCGTGCACCTGCAGGACCGACAGGAACCCCTGGTAGAACTGCTCGGGAGTCATCGACGTGCCCGCACCCGAGATCCAGGTGACCTGCGCGCGCACTCGCGGATCGATGATGAAGTTCTTGCCGGTCGCGGCGCTCACGGCCTCGATCAGCTGCGTGATGTCCGCATCCTTAAAATTGGGCGTGATGCGCGGTCCGGACTGCTCCGTGATCGCCGGCAGGGCGAGCAGCAGGAGGGCGGCGGCCGTCGCCGGCGCGAGAGCGCGGCGGTGCAGCGGAACAGACGGTTGGGGCATGAGGCGGATTCGCTTCTATTGATCGTCGGGCGCGTCGCTCGGCGGCTCAGGATTCGGTGGCGCGGGGACGCCGGCCTCATCGCCGCTGCCCGTTGCCGGAGTGCCGATGCTGCCGCGCAGCCCGGGCAATCGGCCGCCACCCATGAGGGGCGCACCGAAAGCCCCGCCGCGGCGCTCCGCCGCATTCGCCTGCGCGGCCGCGTTCTCTGCATCATTGACCACGGTTTCCAGATTAAGGTTCAAATCGAGTGACTGGCCGTTGCGCTGGATCGTCACCGTGGCGTTCGCCGAAGAGGACAGCGTCTGCAGGATCTCGTTGCCGCGATTCGGATCGTCCAGCGCCGTGCCGTTCACGGCCGTGATCAGGTCGCCGGGGCGCAGCCCCAGCTGGGTGAAGGAACTGAGGCTGCCGCGGCCTCCGGGAAAGATGCGATAACCGGTGAGCTTGCCGCCCGCCAGCACCGCCTGGGCGCGCACCAGCCCGCCCAGCAGGGCACCGTTCCCCTGCGCGAGCGCAGCGAGGCGCTGGGCGGGATTCTGGCCGGTGCTGGCCACAACCGCTGGGGCCGGCTGGAGCTGCTTGGGCAGCAGGAGTGATTCAATCACGCCACCGCGGCTGATCAGTACGCGGTCGGCATAAACTGCGTACAGGCTGACGCCCCCGGGCAGCGCGCTGCCGACGCTGTAGAGCCGGCCGGCCGCGGCGGTCGGGCCGATGATCGCCAATCCCCGCTTCGGGTCGGGCACCGCCAGGACACCGGACAGGAGCAATTGCACGTTCGTTTGTGGCGCGTTGGCATCGACACTCGTGTTCTGGGCCTCGCCGAACAGGTGGGCGGAGGCGATGCTGGCCAGCTGCACGGGCGGTGCCGGAGCATTGAGGTCCGGTGCGGGGCCGGCGCCGACGCTCAGACCGGCGCCCCGGTTCTGTGCCGTGACCAGGAAGCCGGCCTGGATGGCAAGGAGGCCGGCCAGCACGATCGTCGCCAGGCGCGGCCCCTGCTCGAGCAGCGTCGCCTGCAGCCCCCCGGCCGATCTCAGCTGGTCCATCCATTGCATATCAAGGCATGATACGGCGCAGCGATCGAATCACTCAACTCCCTGTTTTTTTCAGACTTCCCGGCTTTGCAGAGATTTGTGACGGGCCCGGACGCGGACGCCGTTCCGGCTTTATAATCTGTCCTCACATGAGCGCGAGCAGTGAACGGCCAGACCAGGGCGTGGCGGTGGAGGAGGCGGTTCCGGCCACCAAGGTGCCACCGCTGTTCCGTGTCGTGCTGCTGAACGATGATTACACACCGATGGAATTCGTGGTGGATGTGCTGGAGCGCTTCTTCGCCATGGCGCGCCACGCCGCCACGCGCGTGATGCTCGAGGTGCATACGCGCGGCAAGGGCGACTGCGGGGTCTTTACCTACGAGATCGCCGAGACCAAAGTGGCGCAGGTCACTCATTATTCGCGTGAGCACCAGCACCCGCTGCTGTGCACACTCGAGGAAGCCTGAATCCAGAACGGAGCCTGACTGAAAGTGCTGTCCAGCGAACTCGAATTCTGTCTCAACCAGGCGTTCCGCGAGGCGCGGACGCAACGCCATGAGCTGCTCACCGTCGAGCAGCTGCTGCTGGCGCTGCTCGATGCGCCCAAGGTGCGCGAGGTGTTAAGCGGCTGTGGCGCCGTGCCTGACCGGCTGGCGGTGGAACTGCGCAGCCACATCGAGAGCAATACCCCGCGCCTGGGAGAGGACGAGGAGCGCGAGGTGCAACCGACGCTGGCGTTCCAGCGCGTACTGCAGCGCGCCGTGTTCCATGTGCAGTCCAGCGGCCGCAAGGAAGTGGGAGTGGTCAACGTGCTGGTCGCGGTGTTCAGCGAAAAGCAGAGTCACGCGGTGTTCCTGCTCGCCCGCCAGAACGTCACGCGCCTGGACGTCGTGAACTTCATCTCGCACGGCCTGGCGCGCGGGAGCGAGGCCAAGCCGGAGTCCGAGGAGACTGCGCCCGCCGAAGGGGAGCGCGAAGGCGAGGGCGGCGCGCTGGAAAAATACGCCACCAACCTCAACGCCCAGGCGCAGGATGGCCGCATCGATCCGCTGATCGGGCGTACGCTCGAGATCGAGCGCACGATCGAGATCCTGTGCCGCCGGCGCAAGAACAACCCGCTCTACGTCGGCGAAGCCGGCGTGGGCAAGACGGCCATCGCCGAAGGGCTGGCGCGGCTGATCGTCGAGGGCCGGGTTCCCGACGTGCTATCGGATTGCACGATCTATGCGCTCGACCTGGGCGCGCTGATCGCCGGCACGAAATATCGCGGCGATTTCGAGAAGCGCCTCAAGGCCGTGATCGGCGAACTGAAGAAGCGCCCCGGCGCCATCCTGTTCATCGACGAGATCCACACGGTCATCGGCGCCGGCGCCGCCTCCGGCGGCGTGATGGATGCCTCCAACCTGATCAAGCCCGTGCTCACCAACGGCGAGATGCGCTGCATCGGGTCGACCACCTACCAGGAATATCGCGGCATCTTCGAGAAAGATCACGCGCTGGCGCGGCGCTTCCAGAAGATCGACGTCGCCGAACCCTCGGTCGCCGAAACGATCGAGATCCTCAACGGACTCAAGGGGAAATTCGAGGAACATCACGGCGTCAGCTACGCACCCGAGGCGCTGCGCGCCGCCGCCGAGCTCGCCGATCGCCACATCAACGACCGGCGCCTGCCGGACAAGGCGATCGATGTGGTCGATGAAGCCGGCGCACGCCTGCGGCTCAAGCCGGCGCCGGAGCGGGAACAGCGGGTCGAGGTGCGGCATATCGAGGATGTCGTGGCGCGCATGGCCCGCATTCCGCCGAAGACCGTATCTTCCTCCGACCGCGACGTACTGCGGAATCTCGAGCGAAGCCTGAAACTGGTGATCTTCGGGCAGGACGCGGCCATCGGCATGCTGGCGGCGGCGATCAAGATGGCCCGCTCGGGCTTGGGCGACCAGCGCCGACCGGTGGGCAGTTTCCTGTTTGCCGGGCCCACCGGCGTGGGCAAGACCGAGGTGACGCGCCAGCTCGCGCTCACCATGGGCGTGGAGTTCCTGCGCTTCGACATGTCCGAATACATGGAGCGGCACACGGTCTCGCGCCTGATCGGCGCGCCGCCCGGCTACGTCGGCTTTGACCAGGGCGGGCTGCTCACCGAGGCGATCACCAAGCATCCGCACTGCGTGCTGCTGCTCGATGAGGTCGAGAAGGCGCACCCGGACGTGTTCAACCTGCTGCTGCAGGTGATGGATCACGGCACGCTCACCGACAATAACGGGCGCAAGAGCGACTTCCGCCACGTGATCATCGTCATGACCACCAACGCCGGCGCGATGGAAATGAGCCGGCCCTCGATCGGCTTCGTCAGCGCCGATAACAGCAGCGATGGCCTGGAGGCGGTGCGGCGCCTGTTCTCGCCGGAGTTCCGCAACCGGCTTGATGCGATCATCCAGTTTGCGCCGCTCGATGCGCGCACCATCGAGCGCGTGGTCGACAAACTGCTGCTCGAGGCGGAGGCGCAGCTCGAGAACAAGGGCGTCGCGCTGAGCGTCGATGAGGCGGCGCGCCGCTGGATCGCCGTCAAGGGCTATGACCCGAAGATGGGCGCCCGGCCGATGGCGCGGATCATCCAGGAGCACGTCAAACGGCCACTGGCCGATGAGCTGCTGTTCGGCAAACTCAGCGCAGGCGGCCAGGCTCTCGTCACACTGGCGGCCGACGGCAACGGGCTCAGCATCGAGTGCCTGCCGGCGCCCGAGCCGCTGCTGGAGACCTGAAGGCGGCGCTCAGCGGCCGCGATAGACGATGCGGCCCTTGCTCAGATCGTAAGGGGTCATCTCGACCGTCACGGCGTCGCCGGTCAGGATGCGGATGTAGTTCTTGCGCATCTTGCCCGAGATGTGCGCCGTCACCACGTGCCCATTTTTGAGCTGCACACGGAAGGTGGTATTGGGCAGGGTCTCGACGACCTCGCCCTCCATCTGAATGGCGTCTTCTTTTGCCATGCCGCTCACGACTGACCCAAGGGCCGCGAATTCTGCATAAAGCCCTCCCGCATTGCAATTAACCGGCGCCGGTCCCGGCGCCGCGCGCCCCCTGGGCATGACGCGGCTCCAGCGCCTGTTCGAGCCGGCGGAGGAACTCCTGGCGCGGCAGCGGCCGGCTGCCGAGGCTCCGCAGGTGCGCCGAGGGGAGCTGGCAGTCGATCATCTCGGTGCCATCGGCCAGGCACTGTCGCGCCAGTCCCGCCAGGGCCGCCTTGGAGGCGTCGCGCTCCAGGCTGAACATGGACTCCCCGAAATAGACCCGCCCGAGCCTGAGGCCATAAATACCGCCGACCAGGGCTCCGCGCCGCCAGATCTCGGCGCTGTGCGCGATGCCCCGTTCATGGAGCGCGATATAGGCGGTGCGCATGTCGGGCGTGATCCAGGTTCCGGGACTCTGGGGCCGCGGCGCCGCGCAGGCGGCGATGACCGCCGCGAAGTCCCGATCGACGCAGTATTCGAAGCCCCGGGTGCGCGCCGAGCGCCGCAGGCTGCGCGAGCTGTGAAACTCCTGTGGGAACAGCACTTCCCGCGGATCGGGCGACCACCACAGCACCGGCTGGCCGGGCGAATACCAGGGGAATATGCCGCGGCGGTAGGCCGCCACCAGCCGTTCACAGGACAGGTCGCCACCCGCGGCGAGCAATCCGGGCGGATCGAGCAGGGCGCGCTCCACCGGGGGGAAGTGATCGGGGGGGTCGCCCGGGGCCAGCCAGGCGATCACGGCGTGCACTCAGTCTGCACAGGCGCGGAACGGCGTGTGGCGGGCGGCCGCATCCGCATATTCTGTCACGGTCGCCGCTTCGCGCTCGAGGTAGCGTCCCACGGCCGTGCGCAGGGCCGGATCGGCGAGCCAGTGGGCGGACCAGGTGAATACCGGCTCGAAGCCGCGCGCCAGTTTGTGCTCACCCTGCGTGCCGGGCTCGAAGCGCTGCAGGCCGTGGCGGATGCAGTATTCGATGCCCTGGTAGTAGCAGGCTTCGAAGTGCAGGCTGTGAAAATCGCCGCTGGCGCCCCAGTAGCGGCCATAGAGCGTGGTGCCGGAGCGGAAGTAGACGGCGGCGGCCACGAGCAGGCCGGCGCGCTCGGCGAGCACGGCCACGAAGGCCTCGCCCAGGCTGGCGGCGATCTGGCGGAAGAAGCGGGCATTCAGGTAGGGCAGGTGGCCGTGGCGCACGAAGGTGGCGGCGTGCAGATCATGGAGGCGCTCGAGAGTCGCTCCGTCCAGCCCGGAACCGCTGCGTGTGGTGAACGTGATGCCCTGTTCGGCGATGCGGCGGCGCTCGCGGCGCACCTTCTTGCGCTTGTCGGCGGAAAAGCCCGCGAGGAAATCCTCGAAATCACGATAGGCGCGGTTGTGCCACTGGAAGTGGCAATCGCGCCGCAGGAGCCAGCCGGCCTCCGCAGCCGTCGCCCGGAGCGCATCGTCGATGAACAGGGCGTGGACCGAGGAGCGGCCCCGGCGCTGCGCGTCGTGTTCCAGCGCGCGCAGCGCCGCCAGGCGCCGGGCGGTGCGTGTGGGCTCGTCCTCGCCGGTGCACAGCAACCGCGGCCCGGTCGCGGGCGTAAACGGGATCGCCAGCAGGAGCTTGGGGTAGTAATCGAGGCCCCGTCCCTCCCAGGCACGCGCCCAGGCGAAGTCGAAGACGAACTCGCCCCAGGAATGGCTCTTTTCGTATACGGGTGCCAGCGCCAGCGGCTGCGCCGCCGCGCCGAGCAGCAGATGCCGCGGTGTCCAGCCCGTGGCGGGCGCCACGCATCCACTGGCTTCGAGCGCGGAGAGGAACTCGTGGCGCAGGAAAGGATAGTCTCCGGCCAGGGCATTCCACGCCGTGGCGTCGAAGTCCGCCATGCTCGCGTGAAAGCTCAGCGGCGCTGCGGCACTCATCCGGCTCCGTCGAGCTGCTCCAGGTACCGGTCGGCATCGAGCGCCGCCATGCAGCCCGAACCGGCGGAAGTGATGGCCTGGCGGTAGACATGGTCACCGACGTCGCCGGCCGCGAACACCCCGGCAACGCTGGTCGAGGTGGCGTCCCCGTTGCTGCCGCCGCGAACCTGGATGTAGCCGCCTTTCATCTCCAGCTGGCCCTGGAAGATGCCCGTATTGGGCTGATGGCCGATGGCGATGAACACACCCGTCACCTGCAGTTCCTTCGCGCCGGTGCGGGCGCCGGCCGCGGCGCGCAGGCGCAGGCCGTCCACGCCGCTGGAATTGCCGAGGATCTCCTCCACGGTGTGGCTCCAGAGTATGGAGACCTTGCCCGCGCGTTCGCGCTCGAAAAGCCGGTCCTGAAGGATTTTTTCTGCCCGCAGCCGCTCGCGGCGATGCACGAGGGTGACGTGCGAGGCGATGTTCGCGAGGTACAGCGCCTCTTCGACGGCGGTGTTGCCGCCCCCGATCACCGCCACCGCCTGCCCACGGAAGAAAAAGCCGTCGCAGGTCGCGCAAGCGGAAACGCCACGGCCGCGATAGCGCTCTTCCGACGGCAATCCCAGGTATTGCGCCGAGGCGCCCGTGGCGATGATCAGCGCGTCGCAGCTGTAGGTACCCGTATCGCCCACCAGTTCGATGGGCCGCCGGGCCAGGCTGACGGTGTGGATCTGGTCGGCGATGATCTCGGTGGCGAAGCGCTCGGCGTGCCGCCGCATGCGCGCCATCAGATCCGGTCCCTGCAGTCCCTCGACATCGCCGGGCCAGTTGTCCACGTCGGTCGTGGTCATCAGCTGCCCACCCTGTTCCGTGCCGGTGATCAGCAGAGGCCGGCGATTCGCGCGTGCCGCATACACGGCGGCGCTGTAACCGGCCGGACCGGAGCCGAGGATGATCAGGCGGTGGTGCTTGAGGCCGCTCATGTACAATTTCCAGTTGCTCGCCGTGGCCGCTGACAGGCGGCCGGCAGGGGATGGTATGTAACCCGGCATCTGCGGCCAAGTCCTAATTTTTCAAGGTGACCCATTGACTAGTTCGTCAGCCGAGTCCAAGTCGGCGCCACGCTTTTCTGCCGCGGTGGCGCGGGGATTGCGTGAGGCGGCCGCGATCGGCCTGGGCCTGGCGGCCCTGATGCTGCTGCTGGCGTTGCTGAGCTTCGACGCGCGCGATGCGGGCTTTTCCTACACGGGGTCCGGCGATGCCATCCATAACCGCGTCGGCAGCGTGGGTGCCTGGCTGGCGGACCTGCTCTATTTCCTGTTTGGGCGCCCGGCGCTGCTCATACCGCTGGCCCTGGGCGTGATGAGCTTCCGCCTGGCGCGTTCCAGGCCCGAGGGGGAGAGCGGGAGCCGGGCCAACGCCGCGGTTCGGGCCCTCGCCTTCGGCATACTGCTGGCGAGCAGTTGCGCTCTGGCCGCGCTGCACTGGAGTCCCGGCGTCCTGCGTCAGAGCGCCGGCGGCGTCGTGGGCCTGGGCGTGGGCAGCGCCGCGGCTGCAGCCCTCGAACTGCTGGGCGCCACGCTGCTGTTTCTGGCGGCGTGGGGGGCGAGCGCCGCCGTTGCGTTTGGCATTTCCTGGCTGCGGGTAGCGGACGGACTGGGTGCCGCGGTATGGCGCACGTTCCGCTTCCTGCGGGGACGCTGGCAGCTGACGCGGGAAGTCAACGAGGGGCGCGAGCGCAAGCAGGCGCGCATGGAAGCGGGGGAGGCCGAGACCCGCAAGTTGCGCGCCCGCATACCGCCGCGCATCGACGCGCCGGCGCCGGCGCTGGCGAGGAGCGATCGGGCCGAAAAAGAGCGGCAGGTGCCGCTGTTCGATCCGCCGCAGGCAGGGGAGCTGCCGGCGCTGGGGCTGCTCGACGAGCCGCGCGCGCACGAGGCCTCCTATTCTGCCGAGGCGCTCGAGGCGATGTCCCGCCTGGTCGAACTGAAATTGAAGGATTTCGGGGTCGATGTCGAAGTCGTCGCGGTTCATCCGGGGCCGGTCATCACGCGCTTTGAAATGCGGCCGGCACCGGGGGTCAAGGCCAGCCAGATCACGGCGCTGGCCAAGGATCTGGCGCGCGCGCTCTCCGCGACCAGCGTGCGGGTGGTCGAGGTGATCCCGGGCAAGTCGGTCATGGGACTGGAGATCCCGAACGAGCGGCGCGAGGTGGTCACGCTCGGGGAGATTCTCAGGAGCAAGGCCTACGAAGACGTGGCTTCGCCGCTGGCTCTGGCGCTGGGCAAGGATATCGGCGGCGTGCCGATGGTGGCGGACCTCGCCCGCATGCCGCATCTGCTCATCGCGGGCACCACCGGCTCGGGCAAATCGGTGGCGATCAATGCCATGGTGCTGTCGCTGCTTTACAAGAGCACCGCCGAGCACGTGCGCATGATCATGATCGATCCGAAGATGCTGGAGCTGTCGGTGTACGAGGGCATTCCGCAGCTGCTGGCGCCGGTGGTCACGGACATGAAGCAGGCGGCCAACGCGCTGCGCTGGTGCGTGGCCGAGATGGAGCGGCGCTTCCAGTTGATGTCCGCGCTCGGCGTGCGCAATATTTCCGGCTATAACCGCCACGTGAAGGAGGCCATCGCGGCCGGCAGGCCCATCCGGGATCCGATTCTCATCCAGCGCGCCGCCAATGATCCGTCGATCGATCAGCGCCAGATTCCCGATCTCGGCGCGCTGCCTTTCGTGGTGGTGGTCATCGACGAGCTGGCCGACATGATGATGATGGTCGGCAAGAAGGTCGAGGAACTGATCGCGCGCCTGGCGCAGAAGGCCCGCGCCTCGGGGATCCACCTGATCCTGGCCACGCAGCGGCCCTCGGTCGATGTGATCACGGGGCTGATCAAGGCCAATATCCCGACGCGCATTGCATTCCAGGTCTCCGCGCGAGTCGATTCGCGCACGATCCTGGACCAGATGGGCGCCGAATCGCTCCTCGGCCACGGCGACATGCTGTACCTGCCGCCCGGCACCGCCATTCCGACCCGCGTGCACGGCGCCTTCGTCAGCGACCAGGAGGTGCATCGCGTGGTCGATGCGCTGCGCAAGAGCGCAGTGCCCAGCTATATCGAGGCGGTGCTCGAAGGACCCTCGCAGCCGCTTGCCGGGATTTCCGGTGAGGATGAGGAAATGGACGTGGCGGCCGGCGATGCCGAGCAGGACCCGCTCTACGACGAGGCCGTCAAGATCGTGGTGCGCGAGCGCAAACCCTCGATCTCCTACGTGCAGCGGCGGCTGAAGATCGGCTACAACCGGGCCGCGCGCCTGATCGAGGCGATGGAGACGGCGGGTCTGGTCGGCCCGCTGCAATCCAACGGCGCTCGCGAGGTGCTCGCGCCGCCGCCGGCGGGGCCCTGAGCGCATGACTCGCCGACCCTCCGCACTGCTGCTCGGCCTCTGGCTGGCAGGCGCGCTGCCAGCATCCGGGGCGACGGGCGGGACGACACCCCTCGATCATTTCCTCGACGGCCTGACGAGTCTGCGCACGCATTTCACGCAGGTCGTCGTGGACGGCAGCGGCAAGGCGCTCGAGCGCGGCACCGGCACGCTGCTCGTACACCGTCCTGGCCGCTTTCGCTGGGAATACCAGCCGAGCGATGCCGGAACGCGACTGCTGGTGGCCGATGGCGTGAATCTCTGGTTCTATGATCGCGAGCTGCAGCAGGCGACGGTGAAGCCGGCCACCGCGGCGCTGACCGCCACACCCGTCGTGCTGCTCTCGGGCACGGTGGCGGACGTGCGCGCCGCCTTTGAGCTTGCCGATGGCGGCACACATGGATCGCTCGCCTGGGTGCAGGTCAGGCCGCGCAGCGAGACCGCGGATTTCGCCAGCGCCGAGCTGGGCTTCCGCGGCGGCGCCCTGGCGAAACTGGTGATTCATGACCGCCTCGGACAGAGCAGCACCCTGGAATTCTCGGACAGCGCGCGCAACGCGGCGATCGACGAGTCGGAACTGCGCTTCCAGCCGCCGGCGGGCGTGGACCTGATCGGCAAGGCACAGCCGGCTCCCTGAGATGAAAATGAACACGCTGCGCCACGCAAGGGTCTGGTATGTGTTGGGTGCCGTCCTGACGCTGCTGGTCGTGATCGCCAGCCTGGTGCCGGCGCGCGATCTGCCGCGCCTGCATATCAGCGACAAGGTCGAACACGTGGCCGCGTATCTGGCGCTGAGTTTGTGGTTCGGTGGCCTGCTCGCGCCGCGCAATTACTTCAGGCTGGCTTTGGGACTGCTCGCGCTCGGCGGTGGCATCGAAATCGCGCAAGGCCTCATGGGCCTGGGCCGTACCGCGGACTGGTACGACTTCTATGCGGATGCGCTGGGTGTGGCCCTGGGGCTCTCCCTGTGCATGGCGGGTCTGCGGCACTGGGCGGTATGGCTGGAACAGTGGCCGAAACCGCGCTGAAGACCTGGCGGCCGCTGGCCGATCGCATGCGCCCGCGCACGCTGGCGGAGTTCATCGGTCAGCCGCAGCTCCTGGCCCCTGGCAAGCCGCTGCAGGAGGCCATTGCGGCGCGCGCGCTGCATTCCATGATCCTGTGGGGACCGCCGGGCACCGGCAAAACGACGCTCGCACGACTCATGGCCGCTGCCTCGGACGCGGAGTTCATCCCGCTCTCTGCCGTGCAGGCGGGCATCAAGGATATCCGCGAGGCCGTCGCGAGAGCGCGCCAGGTGGCCGCCGCAGGTCATCCCACCGTGCTGTTCCTCGATGAGGTGCATCGCTTCAACAAGGCCCAGCAGGACAGCTTCCTGCCGCACGTCGAGGACGGGACTCTGGTGTTCATCGGCGCGACGACGGAGAACCCTTCCTTCGAGATCATCGGCGCACTGCTCTCCCGCGCCCGCGTCTATGTCCTCAAGCCCCTCCGGGCCGCCGACCTGCAGCTGCTGCTCGAACGCGCGCTCGCCGATCCTGAACGTGGGCTGGGCAGCGCCGGCCTCGCGATCGAGACCGAGGCGCTGGAGCTGCTGGCGGAGGCTGGCGACGGCGACGCGCGCCGCGCACTCGGTATGCTCGAACTCGCCGCCGGACTGGCGGCTGCGGCACAGGTGCGCACCATCAGCGCCGCCCAGGCGCGCGAGGTCGCCACGGGCGGCCGCCGGCGCTTCGACAAGGGCGGCGAGCAGTTCTACGATCAGATCTCCGCGCTCCACAAGTCCGTGCGCGGATCCGATCCGGATGCGGCGCTGTACTGGTACGCGCGCATGATCGACGGCGGCTGCGATCCCCACTATATCGCCCGCCGCCTGCTGCGCATGGCGAGCGAAGACATCGGGCTCGCCGATCCGCGAGCCTTGCACCTGGCCCTGGACGCCTGGCAGGCCTACGAGCGCTTGGGCAGCCCGGAAGGGGAGCTGGCGATTGCCGAGGCCGTGGTCTATCTCGCCGTCGCCGCCAAGAGCAATGCGCTGTATACGGGTCTCGGGGCTGCGCAGGCCGACGTGGAGCGGTTCGGCTCGCTCGAGGTGCCGATGGCGCTGAGAAACGCGCCGACCCGGCTCATGAAGGAACTGGGGCACGGTGCGGGCTACCGCTACGCCCATGACGAACCCGACGCCTTCGCCGCGGGCGAACGCTATCTGCCTGACGGCCTCGCAGACCGGCGCTACTATGAGCCCGTGGGCCGCGGCCTGGAGCTGCGTATCGGCGAAGCGCTGGCGCGTTTGCGCGAACGCAATCAGAATGCCAGGAACAAGAAGTAACGCAGATGATCGATCCCAAGCTGCTCCGTTCCGCCCCCGAAGATGTGGCGCGCAATCTCGCCCGCCGTGGCTTCAGCCTCGATGTACAGGCCTACAACGAACTCGAGGCGAAGCGCCGGCAGTGGCAGCTGGAGAGCGACCGGTTGCGCGCGGAGCACAACAGCCACGCGAAAACCGTCGGTCAGGCCAAGGCTCGCGGTGCCGACATCGCCTCGTTCCTGGCGCGCGGCGAAGCGCTGGCCCGCGAGGTCGAGGACACGGGCCGCGCACTCGAGGCCGTGCAGACGGAATTGACCGACTGGCAGCTCGGACTGCCCAATCTCCTCCACGACGCCGTGCCGGACGGGCAGGATGAAAGTGCCAACGTCGAACTGCGCCGCTGGGGCGAACCGCGGCCGATGGCCTTCTCTCCGCGCGATCACGTCGAGGTGGGGGAGGGGCTCGGCGGACTCGACTTCGAAACGGCCGGGCGTCTTTCTGGCGCGCGCTTTGTCGTGATACGCGGGGCCGTGGCGCGATTGCAGCGGGCGCTGGCGCAATTCATGCTCGACCTGCATACACGCGAGCACGGCTACACTGAAGTTTACGTGCCTTACCTGGTATCGGCGGCGGCACTGCGGGGCACCGGGCAACTGCCGAAGTTCGAGCAGGACCTGTTTGCGGTGCGTGGCGAGCACAACCTCTACCTGATTCCGACCGCCGAAGTGTCCGTGACCAATCTGGTGCGCGAGCAGATCCTGCCAGCCGAATCCCTGCCGCTGAAATTTGTCGCCCTCACGCCCTGCTTCCGCTCCGAGGCCGGTGCCGCCGGCCGTGACACCCGCGGCATGATCCGCCAGCACCAGTTCGAGAAGGTTGAGCTGGTGCACCTGGCGCGCCCGGACGACTCCTATCGGGCGCTGGAGGAGCTGGTTGCCCATGTCGAGGCCGTGCTGCAACGGCTCGACCTGCCTCACCGTGTCGTGGCCCTGTGCGCCGGGGACGTCGGCTTTGCCAGCGCCCGCACCTATGATCTGGAAGTGTGGCTGCCAGGCGCGGGCAAGTACCGCGAGATTTCATCCTGCAGCAACTGCGAGGCCTTCCAGGCGCGGCGCATGCAGGCGCGCTGGCGTAACGGCGCCACTGGCAAGCCCGAGCCGCTCCATACGCTCAACGGCTCAGGCGTGGCCGTCGGCCGCGCACTCGTCGCGGTACTGGAGAATTACCAGAACACCGACGGCTCGGTAACCGTGCCGGATGTGCTGCGCCCGTACATGGGCGGAGCGGAGAGAATTCCAGTAAAGTCCTGACCCGTGCCGCGATCGCGCCGGAGAGGTGGCAGAGCGGTTGAATGCACCGGTCTTGAAAACCGGCAGTCCTTCACGGGACTCGTGAGTTCGAATCTCACCCTCTCCGCCAACTTCGACGAGACCGGTTTTGACCCAAATGCGCCGGTAGTGAACGGCTCCTATCGGGCAACCCAATCAGATATCGGGCTGTCGTTTAGTGCGGTGCATTTAATAGGTCCGTTAGGACAACAACCTCTGCGGCGACCATTAATCGGAGTGTCGGTTCTACCTGAGGGGCCCACAGCGGCGAATGCAGACCCGGGAGGATCTTACCGCTCGCGAGGTCGGCCGGATCGACGGCACCAATGTGCATGAGCACGGTCTTTGCTCCAGCGCGCCCATATTGCGAGAAGTCCTCGGAACCCATCAGCGCTGGCATCTCGCGCACGCTGTCGGCACCCAGATCGCGACTCAACACTTCTGTCACGTGAGCAGTTAGCGCCGGATCGTTGTACACCGCGTCTGTACCCCCAGTGATCTTGATCGAGGGCATGGTAGGAGCATTCGCCGCCATTGCCTCCGCATCTAGCTGCCGCTTAATTGCAGCGAGGAGATGCTCGCGAACCTCTGGATCGAACGCGCGGACTGTCATTAGCATTTGCACTTGATCCGGAATGATGTTGCCCACCGTGCCGCCATGGATGGCACCAACTGTGATTACCGCCGGAGACAGCGGGTTCGTCTCGCGCGAGACAATTGTTTGGATCCCGAGCACAGAGCGCGCCGCTATTACAATTGGATCAACGGTTCTCTGGGGGAAAGCCCCATGGCCGCCTCGCCCGAAGATTGTCACATCAACCGAGTCCGCGGAAGCGCGGAAAAACCCTGCGTGAACTCCCACTTGCCCGGATGGTAGGGTCGGCTCGTCGTGTATCCCAATTACAATCTTCGGCATCGGAAACCTTGAAAATAGACCGTCGGCCAGCATTGCGCTCGCCCCGCCGAGGATCTCCTCGGCCGG